>JACKQG010003342.1_pt1 | contig 16142 bp, 10 predicted proteins | sample 8237621 | NCBI WGS metagenome assembly JACKQG01 (sample SAMN15677084, study PRJNA649215) | marine metagenome | biome: marine; feature: Black Sea; material: saline water; isolation source: suspended particulate matter (SPM) from the Black Sea western gyre | collected 2013-06-09/2013-06-10 | depth... | reverse complement strand
TGGGGATATGTTTCGCGAAAATTGGTGATCATCAAAGGCATGAAATAGCGGGCATAGGTTTTAGTCGTGCCGAGCCTGAGTATTCCGCGCTTCAGTTTCCGCATATCCTCCATTACATCTTCTATCTCCTTTTCATAATCAAAGATCTTGCGTGCGTACTGATACAGGGTCTTTCCTTCATCGGTGAGGTATACCTTTCGGCCTCTTTTCTTGAATAGCTTCAGGTTGCAATGATCTTCAAGGAGTTTCATCTGTGCAGTTACAGCGGGTTGGGTAACATAAAGCTTTTCCGCAGCAGCAGTATAGCTCCCGTGTTTAGCGGCCTGACAAAAAGTCCTGAGTTGATTGAAGTTGATCATTTGATATTCAGTCGGAAAAGTGCCTATTTATCCCGTCTATAGCGGGAAAGTGAGCTAAAATGCCTAAAGTTATGGTATTCACCGAGGGATATATGACAAATCATGCGCAAACAGGATGTGATTCCAATAAATAGGCGCTGAATCATCGCCTAAAATAAAACTTATGGTTCAAAATAATCTATAACCAAAACTTATGTATATCATAAGAAAAAAGGATTTGACAGTTTTTATTTAATCGGAAATTATGACAGATAATGTCGCTATTAATATTCTTTTCTTCCAACTCAATCCCGCCTCAGGCGGGACTCAGCTATTTGACGGTTTCTGCAATAAATTTAGGTAACTGGTTCACCTTTTTTATCAACCCAAAACCTTAAACAGATAGGGAGGAGAAAAATGGCAGATACAAATGAAGGAAGGTTTCCGGATCCACAGGAGATTCAGGTTCCCCCGGAGCTTGAAGGCTGGGAGGAGATGTACCCATCACATTATCTGTTCTCCAAAGAGAGAGGGGAATGGGAAAGCGCCCAGTTCTGGTATCAGGATAAGATCCATGCACCAGAGCCGATGCCGCCGTTGGACCTGCTCTTTCAGGAGGCATGGCAGATCGCTCTTTCCCAATACACGACCAGGGTATTCTGCATCCCGCCTGCACAGGGGATCGCCCAGAGAATGGTGGGGCCCTATATGTACATCTGCGCTATTGCTCCCCCGCCGGATGAGATAATCGGTGAGAAGGCCGGGCTGTTTGAGAAACGGGTATTCTATGTCTTTGAGCATTATAATGAGTTGTGGGACAAGTGGCTGACAAAATTCAAGGCCCTTGGTGAAGAGATGAAAGGGTTGGAAATCCCCAAAGAGATGCCAAAATATGTACCCGAGGACCAGGTGCTGCCTGCGCCAACAGGCTGTTATGTTTCCTATGATCTGCTCGAATCATTCGATAGCCTTGTGAACCAGATGTTTAAGGGATGGCAGTACCACTTTGAGATGTTGAATTTGACCTACCTTGCCTATCTCATGTTCGGAGATGTAACCCGGAAGCTATTTCCAGGGATAAGTGAAAGTGCCATTGGAAAGATGGTGGCCGGGGCTTATGTCTCAATGTTCCGCCCGGAAGAAGAGCTATGCCAATTGTCCAGATTGGCAGTCTCTCTCAATGGCGTGGCAGATATCCTCAAGAGGGAAATGACTGCTGACCAGAAAATAGCAGAGCTTGAGAAGACGTCTGATGGGAAGCAGTGGCTTGAGGCCTTTGAAAAGGCCAAAGACCCGTGGTTTTATGTATCTTGCGGAAGTGGTTGGTTTCATTATGAGGGGAGCTGGATCAACAATCTGGATATTCCCTATAGCTATATCAAGAGTTATGTGGAACGGCTGGAAAATGGAGAGACAATCGAGAGGGATTTGGACGAGGTCGAGAAGGAGAGGGACAAAACCGTTGCCAAATACCGCGAGTTGATTGAGAGCGATGAAGACAGGAATGCCTTTGATGGCGCCCATAATACAGTCAGAACCATATATAAATATGCCGAGGATCACCTCTTCTGGGTGGAACACTGGTTTCACACCATATGGTTTTCCAAGATAAGGGAATTCGGAACTCTCCTGGTTGATAACGGGATGTTGAATGAAGTGGATGATATATTCATGTTTAACCGGTACGAAATCCCCGAGATCCTTACTGAAGTTGCCACCGCCTGGGCCCTCGGCGTGGATATCCCGGTGAGGGGCGATTACTACAAGGCCAAGGCTGATAAGCGGAAGAAGATCCTCAAGGCGGCAGGTGATTGGATGCCGAGCCCGGCCTTGGGTATTCCGCCCGAGGAAGTGGCAGAGCCGTTTACTATCATGCTATGGGGTGTCACTACTGATAAGGTCAAGGAATGGCTCAAAGGTATGGGAGAAGTCAGTACCGAGGATGTCTCTGAGCTTAAGGGATTTGCCTCTTCAGCAGGCGTTGTGGAAGGAAAGGCCCGGGTTCTCAAGCGGCTCGATGAGATTGTGGGTCTGGAACCCGGTGAGATCCTGGTATGCCCCACCACCAATCCTTCCTGGGCCCCGGTTTTTACCAAAATCAAGGCTGCGGTTACGGACATCGGTGGGCTGACCAGCCATGCCGCCATTGTGTGCAGGGAATATGGGGTGCCGTCTGTTACCGGAACTGGAATTGCCACATCGGTTATAAAGACAGGTGATACGATTCAGGTTGATGGTGAAACGGGTGTCGTTACCATTGTGGAGAGAGCCTGATAGGCTAAAACTCTCCCCGGTCCCGAAACAATCGGGATCTTCGACCGGGGAGAGTTAAAACTTCCATGGAGGAATAGATGGATTACATCCTGAATTTTGAAATTTTAGATAAAACTTCTCTCCCAATGGTAGGGGGTAAGAATGCCAGTTTAGGAGAAATGATCAAGTCTGGCATCCGCGTCCCACCCGGATTTGCCGTAACCACCGACAGCTATCTGAATTTCATAACAGAGACGGGGATTAAGGATAAAACATTTGAAATCCTTTCCCATATGCAACCTGATGATGTGGATGCCCTAAACAAGGCCAGCGCAGAGATTCAAGGTTTGATCAACAATACTTCCATGAATGACGAAGTTCAGTCGGCTATAGAGAGGGGTTATTCTCAACTTTGTGAAAAATGTGTTTTCGAAGACCTTCCTGTGGCTGTCAGGTCGAGCGCGACGGCCGAGGACCTACCCACGGCAAGTTTTGCCGGACAGCAGGACACATATCTGTGGGTAGTGGGAACTGACAATATTATCAATAGCGTACGGAAGTGCTGGGCCAGTCTGTACACACCTCGGGCTATTGATTATAGAAATAAGAATGACTTCCCCCATGAAAAGGTGCTGATCAGCGTGGGGGTGCAGAAAATGGTCAATTCAAGGACAGCAGGCGTGATGTTTACCCTAAACCCCACCAATGGGGACCCGTCAAAGGTGGTTATTGAAGGGAGCTGGGGATTGGGAGAGACCGTGGTCTCCGGTTCAGTGAATCCTGACAAGTTTGTCGTGGATAAGGTGGTTATGGAGACTAACGAAAGGACCATATCTACCAAGCACATTAAATGTGTCCATGATCCCGATGGCGGAGAGGTGATAGATGTCGATGTAGAGGAAGACATGCAGTGCAAGTGCTGTTTGGAAAATGAAGAAATAAAGGAACTTGCAAGAATAGCAAAGGTGATTGAGGCTCATTATGGCCGTCCCATGGATATTGAGTGGGCTATTGATATGGATTTCTCATTTCCGGAGAATATGTTTATTGTGCAGGCCCGTCCCGAGACCGTTTGGAGCCAGCGTAAGAAGGAGCCTCTTATCGGGAAGAAGAGCGGTTATCAGTTGTTGATGGATCAGGCCATGAAACGGATTAAGATCCCGGGATAGGTGCAGTGAGGAGTGATGAATTAAGAATTAAGAATTAAGAGTTAAGAGTGATGCTCCAGTTAAACAAGAGATTTAACGGGGTAAGAGTTGAGGGATTAATTAACAGGATCTTAAATATAGGGAGGTAATATTTATTATGAAAAGTATGAGGGATTTTATTGCCGCAGGTGAAAAAGAGGGACTTTGTAAACGGATCACCGCGGAAGTAGACTGGAACCTGGAGCTGTCGCATATCGCCAAACTCAATGAAGAGCAAAGCGGTCCGGCGCTTCTTTTTGAAAACGTGAAAGACTACGATACACCGGTCATTACCAGTGTGTGTACTACAACCGAGAGGCTGGCCTTGATCATGGGGCAGCCCCTCGATTCAACGCTTGTAGATCTCTACAAAGCATGGGCCAAATTAGGGGAGAACCTGACTCCGCCCAAGACGGTGGACAAGGCCGATGCCCCCTGTAAGGAAAACATTCTCACCGGTGACGATATTGACCTATACAAATTCCCCGTCCCACAATGGTATCCATTAGACGGCGGACGGTATATCGGTACCGCTCATTTTATTATCAGTAAAGACCCTGAGACCGGCTGGGTCAACTTAGGGACTTACCGCAGCCAGCTTCTCGGAAAAGACAAGATGGGAACCCAGTTTATCAAGGGGAAGCACGCGGATATCATGCTGAAGAAATATCAAGCCATGGGGAAACCGATGCCGGTGGCTTCAATTATCGGATGCGATCCCCTGCTATTTATCTTAGGAGCGGCCCGCGTTTCGGCCTTTACATCGGAGTACGACGTGGCAGGTGCCTTGCGCGGCGAGGCAGTGGAAGTGGTTCAGGGAGAAACCGTGGATCTGCCCATCCCGGCCCATGCGGAGATCGTGATTGAAGGCGAGGTGGATGCCGAAAAATTCATGGAAGAAGGGCCGTTTGGTGAATACACAGGCTATTATTCCGGTGTGGGGACCGATCCCAGAAATTTTATCGACGTCAAATGCGTCACACACAGGGACAACCCGATAATGTGGGGAACCACTGTGGGCCGGGCCGTAACCGATACCCACATGACCATGGCCCTCTCCTACGGCGCCACCCTGTGGCAGCAGTTGCTGGCCATGAAAATACCCGGGCTGAAAGCGGTCTACTGTCCGCCTGAAGGATCCGGCAGGTTCTTAGCCATCATCTCCATGAAGCAGATGTATCCGGGTCATGTCGATCAGGTTTTGACGGCAGCCATCTCAACGGAGATGGGGGCCTATGGTCTCAAAACGGTCATTGTTGTGGACGAGGACATCGATCCCTGGGATATCCCAAGGGTTATGTACGCCCTGGCTTTCCGGTTTCAGCCGAATCGTTCCCAGGTCATCAAACGGGGTCGGTCCACGCCTCTGGATCCCTCACTGCCCATCAATGCCCGGTGGATCACCGGCAGGCTTCTGTTAGACGCTACCATTCCCTACGATTGGGAAGAAAAACCCATTCCCATCGAGCTTGATCCGGAAATTGTGGAAAAAGTCAAGGCCAGGTGGTCGGAATTGGGGCTTTAACTATGTCAGACAGCACTCTGTTAGATGGCAAGAGGATTCTCATCGTAGACGACGAATCTGATATCTTGGATATATTGGAAGAGTTGTTGGAGATGTGTGATGTTGCGAGGGCTTCCACATTTGATGAGGCCAGGGGGCTGTTGGAATCTAAGGATTTTGACATAGCAATCTTAGATATTATGGGCGTTAACGGCTATGGCCTGTTGGAGATTGCCAACCGAAAGAAGATAACGGCAGTTATGCTCACGGCGCATGCATTTACTCCCGACAATCTCGTGAGATCTATCAAAGAGGGGGCTGCTTCTTACCTGCCCAAAGAGGAAATATCAAATATTACCACTTTCCTCACTGATATCCTGAAAACAAAGGAGACTGGAAAGAATCCCTGGGAAGTCTGGCAGGATAGATTACCGACCTCTTATTTCGAGAGGCGATGGGGTGCTGCCTGGCAGGATACTGATAAGGACTTCTGGGAGAAATTCAGGGCCGGCATCAGAGCGCGAACAAGGAAATAATTGAGTATTCAATGATGCATGATGCAGGATACAGGATGCAAGATGCATGATGCATGATACGCCCACAAGATGTCACCCACCTGTTCTTGTCATTCCCGCGAACGCGGGAATCCAGGAAACCGCTTGTGGACTCCCGCCTTCGCGGGAGTGACGGCTTTGGAGACTTTTTGCGGGCGTAATAATAGTCACTACTAATAATCAAGTATTGAATCAGGAGGCTTGAAGTGAAACCGATTCGTTATAAAGAAGATATGGTAAATGAGTTTTTGAGAGACGGCTACTGGACAAATGAGACTTTCTATGACTTCTACGATAGAAACGCCAAGGAATACGGTGACAGAGAGGCCCTGGTAGACAACAAGTACAGGGTCACATGGGCCGAGGCCAAGCGCCTCGTGGATGCCATGGCCATTTCATGGGTGGAGATGGGAATCCCCAAGTTCGCCCGTGTTATTATTCAGTCTCCCAACAGCGTCTATGGGTTTTTGGCCAGGATTGCCTGTGAAAGGGCGGGCCTCATATCCCTGACGGTTTATCCCTATCTGCGCCAGAAGGAACTGGAATATATGGTAGAGCGGACTGAGGCCACTGCCGTCATTATTCCAAATGTGTATCGCAAATTTGACTATCTGGAGATGTATAAGGGGCTTCAACAGAGATTCCCGCATCTGAAACATATCTTCCTTTTTGACGATGAGGTGCCTGAATCAGCCCCTGAGGGAACATATTCACTCACCAAATTGGCTCAGGAACGGGCGGAACAGCCGGTGGATGAGTCGGTCCTTGCCGAAAGAAGATTGGACCCCATTCGGAACGTGGCGCTGCTGACCACAACCAGCGGGACAACCGGCCTGCCCAAATTAGTGGAGTGGCCCTGTGCCCCACGCGTATGCACATCCAAAGGAAGGGTTGATATCTGGGGTCTGAACAAGGATGATATCACCATGGCGATTGCCCCCCATGCCGGTGGGGCCGCCGGGACACTCACCTATTTTGCCGCGCCCATAGCCGGCGCCAAAACTGTCATGTTAGAGGAGTTCAGCCCGGATGGGGCGCTGGCCCTGATTGAAAAGGAAAAGGCCACTGCTATCGGTGTGGTGCCCACACACTTAGTCAGGATGTTAGAGGCAGACACCGCTAAATATGACCTCAGCTCTCTCCGCTTCATTCGCTCAGCCGGTGGCTATCTTTCCCCCCAGGTGGCTGAAGAGGCTGAAGAGGCGTTCGGGGCCGCCATCACCAGTGACCTTGGAACACAGGATATGGGATCTGTCTCCGGATGCCGGGTTGATGATCCCAAGGATCTTAGACGCAGGACTGTGGGCAGGATGCTGCCCGGAAACAAGGTACGGCTCATGGATGAAGAGGACAAAAACGAAGTCCCTGATGGAGAACCAGGAATCCTGTTTTTCAGGGGACCCCATGCGCCGGCAGGATATTTCAGGGATGAAGAACTCACCTCCACTGTGTTCAGTCCTGAAGGCTGGACTTCTACCGGTGATATTGTCAAATTTGACCAGGAATGTCTCTGGATCCTCGGGCGTTCAAAGGACATGATTATCCGGGGAGGCCAGAACATCTATCCAGCAGAGATAGAGGGTCTGCTAAATGAACACCCCAAGGTGGCCACTGTGGCTATTGTGGGCTATCCTGACAGGGAAATGGGAGAGAGGTGCTGCGCCTATGTCATCCCAAAGTCCGGCCAGGACTTCAGCTTTGAGGAGATGGTGGAATTCCTGAAGGGAAAAGAGCTGGCCATGTTTAAACTCCCGGAGCGTCTTGAAGTGGTTGACGAATTTCCTGCCGTGGGAGACTCGGGAAAGGTGAACAAAGAGACCCTTAAAAAGGATATAAAAGCGAAGATCGAGGCAGAACAGGGGTAGGGATTGGTGATTGAATATTGAATACTGAATATTGAATGGGTGATGGGAGAATGATCTGCGGTATTCTGCAGATGGAGAATATAGTGAAAAAAACAGTGCTCATCATTTCCACCTTGGATACAAAGGGTGAAGAAACCTATTACCTCAGGGATAAAATCGAATCTCTTGGGATAACACCCCTGCTCATGGATATTTCCATGAGGGGTGAAGGGCCTACGAGAGCGGATATTGGTCCTGAAAGGGTGGCAGCGGCCGGCGGCAGCAGCATCGAGGAGATCCGTGCATCAAAAGAGCGTTCCCGGGTTACCAATATCACCATCGCTGGAGCGGCGCGTATAGCCGGCGAATATTTCGCAGAAGGAAAACTGGATGGTGTGATCGGCATCGGCGGATCAACCGGATCGCTCATGGCCACAGAGGTCATGAGGACGCTTCCCTTTGGTCTTCCCAAGCTGATGATCTCTTCCACTGCTGCCCTGCCCGGACTTGCTACCCGCTATATTGGCACAGGGGACATTTCTCTATTTCATTCGGTCATCGAGATATCCGGTCTTTCAGACCTCCTCAAAAACGTGGTGGACAGGGCAGCCTATGCATTAGCCGGGATGGTCCAGGGGAAAATCACCTCCTCTAAGGCTGAGAAGGGGAAGGCTATTGCAATGACAATGCTGGGCCCCTGTGAAAAATGCGCCAGTTCAGTGAGGGCTGCCCTTGAAGAGAAAGGCTATCAGGTGATCGGTTTTTCCGCCGCAGGGATCGGGGACAGGGCCATGGAAGAGATGCTGTCACAAGGCCTTTTCCAGGGCGTCATAGATCTTGCGCCGGGCGGGGTTGGGGAACATCTCTTCGGGTTTATGAGAGATGCGGGGCCTGATCGAATGGAATCCGCGGGCAGGGCAGGGCTCCCCCAGATTATATCCACCTGCAGTGTCAATCACATAACCCCGGCCAAGTCCAAGTATAAACCGGAGTATCATGAGCGGAGAAAGTACGACTTAGATAGATTCCGCACATGGGTTCGTATTTCCCCCGATGAATTAAGAGAGGTTGCAAAAGCCTTTAAGGAAAAACTGAATAAAGCAGAGGGACCCGTAAAGGTTCTGATTCCGCAGCGGGGATGGTCTTCTGTTGATTATCCCGGCAATGCCACCTACGATCCTGAAGAAGACCGGGTTTTTGTTGAAGAACTGCAGGATGGTTTGAATCCGGGGATTGAAGTGTTGGAAATTGATGCCAATATGGAGGACCCTGAGTTTGCAAGGGGAGTTGTTGAGGCGGCAATTAAAATCCTTTGATAGACGTTCTGCTATAGCTGACCTAAAACTTGAAATTGGAAAAATCAGGAACTTGCAACGTGCAGCCTTTTTAAATTAACTGTTGGATATTGGTAATGGCTGATGAAAAACTGGAATTATGTAACCTGTAACCCCGTTGGGTTGAGATGGAAAGATTTTTTCTCCAGTTTCTAATCCCGCTCTGCGGGACTAATTTCTAATTTCGAGTCTCATTATGAACAAACGAATTGTTGTGGGAATTGCAGGCGCAAGCGGCGTAATCTACGGGGTTAAGTTACTGGGCTTCCTTAAGAAAAAAGGGATTGAAACACACCTCATTATATCCGAGTCAGGGGAGAGAAATATTGAAATCGAAACTGACCATAAGGCAGCCGATGTTAAGGCCATGGCCGACTATTGCTATGACAACAGGGATGTGGGCGCTTCATTGGCCAGCGGGTCTTTCTTGACTTCTGCAATGGTGGTGGCGCCGTGTACAATAAAGACACTTTCCGGAATCGCCAACTCTTATACCGACAACCTCCTTGTCAGGGCCGCGGACGTAACCCTAAAAGAAAAGAGAAAACTGGTTCTCGTGGTCAGGGAAACCCCTCTTCATAAAGGGCATCTCAGGCTGATGACCATGGCCGCCGACATGGGCGCCCATCTCCTTCCCCCTGTACCCTCCTTTTATCACCAACCCAAGACCATCGACGATATCATTCACCAAACCATTGGAAAGATATTTGATTATCTTCAGATCGAGCATAATCTTTTTAAGCGCTGGGGCGGGTAATTAGTGCCTGAATCACGCCTTGGCGTGATTCAGGCGCTAATTTGGATTTTGGATTTTAGATTAATGGAATCAATTCCAATTGAGTAAAACCTCATGAATGATGTTGTGTTCATTTTCATTTCGAGGTCTTCTTTCGGACACTGACAACTAATCAAAGATGGCCTGCACAAAATCTGCGGCGTCAAAGGGTCTGAGGTCGTCCATCTTTTCCCCTATGCCGATAAATTTGATCGGTATGTCAAGCTCCCCGGAAATCCCCACAACAATACCTCCCTTTGCAGTCCCGTCTAACTTGGTCAGGATAATGCTGGTTACCCCAAACCTCTCATTAAATGTCTTGGCCTGTGCAATCGCATTTTGACCTGTAGTGGCGTCCAAAACTAACCAGACCTCGTGGGGCGCGCCAGGAAGCTTACCACCGATCACGCGGTGGATCTTTTGCAGTTCCTCCATGAGATTGATCTTTGTATGAAGCCGGCCTGCCGTGTCGATGAGGACAACGTCAACTTTTCTCGCAACGGCAGCAGTCAGGGCGTCAAAGGCTACGGCCGAAGGATCAGAGCCCGTATCCTGCTTGATGACGGTCGCACCTACTCTTTCACCCCAGATGGTCAACTGTTCCACCGCAGCTGCCCGGAAGGTGTCGGCTGCAACTAACAGGACCTCTTTTCCATCCGATCTGAAACGACTGGCCGCCTTTCCTATGGTGGTGGTCTTCCCGACACCGTTTACGCCGACAACCATTATAACCAAGGGTTCTCCCGGCCCGGGGGAAGGGTGCTCCACAGCCCCAACGTTTAAAAACGACAGCATATGTTCTTTCAGGGCAATTTTCAGCTTTTCAGGATCTTTAAGCTCCTTTCTGGCAACTTTTTCCTGAACAGAATCAATCAATTCCTGGGTTGTGGCTACACCGATATCCGAGGTAAAAAGAATCTCCTCCAAATCCTCCAACAACTCCTCGGTGATCTCCTTCTTACCCAAAAAAAGGCGGTCCAGTCTTCCTGTCAGAGAAGACCTTGTCTTTGAAAGCCCCTGTCGGAGTCTCCGAAAACGGCCTTTTTTCTGATTTAAGGTATTGCTGTCAGGGATGGTCTGGACAGGTTCTTTACCCGGGGTGGTGGAGCTACTCTCTTGTCCCTTCCCCTTTTTTTTCTTAAAAAAAGCCAAAGTCCTATTCCCTTGCACTTACTTCTTCAGGACTCCGCTCCGATCCACCATTTATGTTCACGGATACAAGCTTGGATATCCCGCGTTCCTGCATTGTAATTCCGTAAAGATGGTCTGTGATCTCCATGGTCTTCCGGCTATGGGTTACCATGATGATCTGAGATGCCCGCCTTATCTCCTGCAGCAGGATGTTGAACCGGTCGATATTGGCTTCATCTAAGGGGGCATCCACCTCGTCAAGGAGACAGAAAGGGCTAGGTTTGATCATATAGATGGCAAAAATAAGGGCCATGGCAACCAGGGCCTTTTCTCCGCCTGAAAGGAGTCCCATATGGCTTAGCCTCTTTCCGGGGGGCTGTACCTCAACCAGGACCCCGCTTTCCAGGGGTCTTGTCTCATCTGTCAATCTCAGCCCTGCGGTCCCCCCGTTGAACAGGATGGGAAAGACCTTTTTCAGTTTATCATCCACATCCTGGAATGTCTTTTTGAATTTTTCGAGAGAAGTCCGGTTTATCTTTTTGATGGCAGTTATCAACGATTCGATGGAATTGATCAGGTCTTCACGCTGGCCCACAATGAATTCGTGGCGCTCCTTCAACGCCTCAAGCTCCTTTATGGCTGCAAGATTTACGTCTCCTAATCGGTCCCTCAAACTCTTCTGCTGCTCAACCCTTTCCTCTGCTTCTCTTTTAGAGAAGTCATCCTGTAAGTCCTCTTTGTAAATTTCAGGAAGATCCAGATTTAGCTTGTCTATGACCACTTCAATTAAATTATTCATCTTGAACTGGATTTCAGAGTGCTCCATCTTAGCGGCGTTGATTCGCTCTTTGAGGTCATCAATCTCTTTTTTCAGGTCTTCCTCCTTCCTTTCTTCACCCTTGATCCGGGTCTGAAATTCCCGGCGCTCTAACTCAGCGCGGTTCATATCATTTTCGGCCTTTTGTAACCTGTCATAGAGGTCTTTCAGCTCTTCCTGAAGGGTTTCCTTTCTTCTCACACAATTATCATGTCTCCCCTGTCCCGAAGAGATATCCTCGTCGATGCTTTCTAACCGTTTGAGAGAATCATCAACGTAACTGTCCAACATCTCCATCTCGCGGGCTGCGCTACGTTGACCTTCCTCTGAAATCCGGTAATCCGCCTTGAGTTTTGCGACCTCTTCACGGTATTGTTCAAATTCCTCTTCTGCCTCTTTAAGCTCACGCTCCTTTTTCTGGAAATATTCCTCTTCCTTTTTTCGCCTTGCCTGACGCTCATTGAGTTCCTCTTCCAGCTTCAAGAGTTCTTTTTTATGCTTATTCTGCTCTACCCCTTTTCTTTCAAGATCCTCTGATATTTTCCGGGACATTTTTTCCAATTGATCCAGTTCCTGGCCAAGGCGAAACAGCACCTTGTCAAGCTGGTTTATTTCGTCCTGGCAGGCCCATTTAGCCTCGGCAAAGCCTTCAAGTGATTTCTTTTTTTCTTCAATCCGGGCAATGATCTCCTCGAGTTTAGACTGCGACTCTTCAACCCTTGCGTTCTGAGTTGCAGAAGCCTTTTTCAGTTCGGCAATCTCCCTCTTCCTTTCAAGAAGCCCGCGAGACCCGTGTGAGGACCTTCCCCCACTTACTACACCCATCTGATCAACAATGTCCCCGTCCACGGTAACAAAGCAGCTCCCTTTTCCATTCTTGCCGGGCAGGTCCTGCATCTTTTTCCAGCTGGAAAGTCCCTTTTCTAGATCTTCCACAATCACCGTGTCTCTGAGCAGAGTGTTTATCAAGGATGTATATTTCGGGGATGTGGACACATAATCGAGCAGCATTGGAGACTCCGAATCTTTACCCGTGCCCTCTTTCTCATCTTTCAAATCATTGACTGAGGCAAAACTGCCCATCCCCTTTGCCCTTTTCCGCAAATAATCAACGGCCTGCCGGCCATCTTCCTGTGATTCAACAAGCACATACTGCAATCTATCGGCCAGGATCGCTTCAACGGCCCGTTCATATTTCGGGTCTACCTGGATAACATCTGCCAGGATGCCAAGAATCCGACCTTCTTTACGGGGGCCAAAATCCTTTGCCTTCATTATGGTCCTGACCCCCATCTTATACCCTTCGAAATTATCTGACAAGGCCTCCAGGCTCGCCAATCGGGACTGGCACCTGTTCAGATCCCCTTCCGCTGACTTTAGCTCGGATTCAACACGTTCCTTTATCATCTCCAATTCTCTTGAATCCGCGTTGCCCTTTTCAATGGCAGACTCAATCTCGCTCAGTCTTTCAGCAGTTGCTTCACGGACCCTGCTCTTTCTTTCGGAGACTTTTATAACGTTCTGAGACTTGGCGGTTAGCTCTTTCAGCTCTTTATCAAGCCTGGACCGGCTGTCCGAAATCTGATCGAGTAACCTGTTAACATACCCTGATTCATTATTCAGCCCAACCTCCCTCTTTTCGCCGGCGTTCAGATCGGTCCTGGCCTCTTCATATCCTTCCCTTATCTCTTCCAGCACCCTTTTTCTGACCCTCAATCTCTCGTCTCTGAGGGAAATCTCGTTTTCAAGCGCAACTGATTTTTCCTTTATCCGTTCCTTCTCTTTGTCTAAAGTCTCCCTCTTCCCCTTAAGATCTGTGAGCCGAACCCCTATCTCTTCCTGCTCACCTATAAGCCTGACCTTCAACTCCTCTATCATCCGCATTTCGCCTGCCAGGGATTCGATTCCTCCTTCCTTCTTGTGGACCCGGTCCCTGAGATGGTGAAAGTTTTCTCTGTGGTTTGACAGGCCAGAATCCTTTTCTTCTAATTCCAGATTCATCCCCTCTATGCGGGCGTGAAGCTGGGATATCAATGTTGATCTTGAAATTTCTTCCCGCTCCAGACCTTCTGTGGAGATCTCTCTTTTTCCGGATTCCTCCTTGAGCTGATGAAAGCTGTTAGAATAAAGTATACGTTCCAGGTTCCGAATATCCTCACTTACGGTCTTAAAACGTCTGGCCTTGGCAGCCTGTCTCTTGAGGGACCTCATCTGTGTCTGAATTTCCCCTAAGATATCTTCCACTCTCTTGAGATTTCTCTCGGTAAGCTCGATTTTTCTTTGTGATATCTCCACTTTTCTTCTGTACTTGGTAATTCCCGCTGCTTCTTCCAGCATGACGCGGGTATCTTCGGGTCTCTGGTCGATTATGGTGCCAATCTGGCCCTGTCCGATAATGGAATAGGCCTTGTTGCCCAGACCCGTATCCATAAATATCTCCTGAATATCTTTCAGTCTGCAGGAAACATTGTTGATCAGGTATTCGCTTTCACCGGATCGGTAGAGGCGTCTGGTAACTGACAGCTCATGATCTTGTGCGAATGCAGCAGGAAATGACCCATCTCCATTTTCAAACATGAGGGAGACTTCTGCCATTCCAAGGGGTTTATGGCTTCCGGCGCCGCTGAATATAATATCTTCCATCTTGCGGCCCCTCAGCTGTTTGGGACTCTGCTCCCCCATACACCATCTTATGGCGTCAACAATATTACTTTTGCCGCAACCATTCGGCCCCACAACACCACTGATCCCATTTGAGAATGTGATATCGAGTTTTTCCATAAAAGACTTGAAGCCGAGAATGGAAACTTTCTTGATTTTCATGAGTTCCTCCTCTTTACACTTGAAATCCCCGTTAAGAGAGAAAACAAGAATCAACCGATAGAAGCATTTTATCAAATTGCCAAGGGTTTGTAAAGGAAAAAATACAACATAGTGTGCAATAAAAATACTGAACACCAATATATGGGGCGAAATGCCTGTTATCTGAAATGATATTGACAATATCGTGATTAAGCTCCTATTATTTGAAACTGGAAACTGGAAAGATGAATTCGTGAAAAGTCAAAAATCACCTGTTTTTGTCATTCCCGCGAACGCAGCGAATCCAGGGAAATCAATCACTTCTGGACTCCCGCTTTCGCGGGAGTGACAGTCTTGGAGACTTTTACGAGACCATCAACTTTAGGCACGCCAGTTAAATGGACTTCGTATTTAACTGGGTAAACTTTAGATCACTTTAGGCACTTCAAACTTTAGGCACTTATCATGTACACTATTCCTTTTGGAAAAGATCACCTGAGCTTTGACTTACCTCCCGGGATGACCGGCACGGTGGCCGCGTCTCGGCACACAACACCCATAAGAGACCTGGAAGAGGCCATTTCAAAAACCCTATCAAAGCCAATTAACTCGCCCCCTTTAAGCGGGCTCGCAAAACCCCGGGACAGGGTGTGCATCGTCTTTACCGACATTACCCGGGCTGGTCCGGACCGCCTACTGGTCCCGGCAATGCTCAGAGACCTGAAGTCTGCCGGAGTCCCAGACGACCAAATCACCCTCCTGTGCGGTGTTGGTCTCCATCGACCCAGCACGTACGAAGAAAAGGTGGTCAAGTTAGGGAAAGAAATTGTGGATCGCTATGGGGTTGTGGATCATAATGCCCAGCACCAGGAAGCCCTGGTGGATTTAGGCAAAACAGAGAGCGGCATCCCCCTGACCGTTAACCGGTTGGCCTATGAGGCCGATCTCCTGATCGCCACCGGTATTGTGGAGCCCCACCAGTTTGGGGGCTATTCGGGCGGTCGTAAGACTGTGGCCATCGGTGCGGCTGGTGAGGCAATGATCGCCTATACACACGGCCCCAGGATCATGGATCATCCGGGGACACGGCTGGGCAAAATCGAGGGGAACCCCTTCCATGAAGGGGTGACTGAGGCGGCCCGGCGTGCCGGCCTTAAGTTCATCCTGAATGTGGTCCAGGATGACCAAAAGAGGCCGGTAGCCGTGCTTGCAGGCGAACCGGATGCAACTTTCCAAAAGTTGGTAGACGAGGCCCGAAAGCTTTATGAGGTCCCGATCAACCGGCAATATGATGTGGCTATTGCCGGAGTGGGGTACCCCAAGGACGTAAACATCTACCAGGCATGCCGGGCCGCCAGCTATCTCTTTTTTGCACCTGTCTCAGTGGTAAAAGAAGATGGGGTGATCATTGTGCCTGCGCCGACACCTGAAGGCGCCGGGGAAGGGGTAGGAGAGCAGAGATTTTTCGAGAAGATGCGGGATGCCATCACCATGCCTTCCCTGTTGAAAGAGTTGCGAGAGTCCGGTTACCCGCCTGGGGCGCAGCGTGCCTTTATTATGGCCAAGGTCTTGGAGAAAACCGATGTCATTATTGTTGGCTCCA
>JACKQG010004491.1_pt1 | contig 16143 bp, 14 predicted proteins | sample 8237621 | NCBI WGS metagenome assembly JACKQG01 (sample SAMN15677084, study PRJNA649215) | marine metagenome | biome: marine; feature: Black Sea; material: saline water; isolation source: suspended particulate matter (SPM) from the Black Sea western gyre | collected 2013-06-09/2013-06-10 | depth... | reverse complement strand
GCAGGGTGGTGTGAGAGGACGGATAGGGAATTAATCCCTATCCTCCTACTCGATTATAGGGATGTTTGGTTCAGAAATCTCTAAAATGTCTCGACTTGCATCTAATTATCTCAATTTTCATTCAGGATTTGGATGCGGCCTCAGCAAACAGCTTAACTCCCATTTTTTTACAACGAAGAAAACGAAAAGAACGAATAGTCCAGTTTAGATTCGTGATCATCGTTGTGAGATTAAATTGAATCACAGTCATATTATGCGAGTATAACCCTACCCTTATACCATTTTACCCTAAATAAAAAGGCCACTCATATGGGACAGCCACTTTATTTTTAAACCTTTGTGAGCCCCGGATGCTTTTCTGTGTCCACCCAAACCCAACCCAAGAGTAAACAGGTCAAGGCAATTAATCCTACAATGGGATGCATCAACATTTGAGGAGATAAGGCGCTGAATCCAATGGCACCCTGAGACAAGGAGGCTAGCATGCCCTTCAGTGGTGTCCAGAAAAACATTAGCATACCTGCACCCCACAACATGAGAATTCCATTGAGAAATAAGGAGATTCGATCAAGCTGACGATTTTGAGCCAAAACAATTTGCGATGGGATTGCCATAAGTTGTTGCTCAAGATGTGCTGGCGGGTTCTCCCAGGAATTTTCAAGTAGGGCATCAATGACATCTTGCTTGGTGGAATTATCAGGTCTCACTATAGACCTCCATTAACATTAGTTTCAAATTGGCTTTGGCTCTGCGAATATGGGATTTTACCGTATTTAAGGGAATATCCATAATTTCGGCCACCTCTGTGTATTGAAATTCCTTTAAATAGTAAAGTGTGATCGCGTCAGATTGCAGGGGGGATAAAGCTGAAACTGCTTCTCTGATTTGGTCTTTTTCCACTTCCTGGATAAAAATATCCTGGACATCGCTATTGAGTTCTTCAGGTTCCAGATCCGCCCTTTCCCCCAGAGGAATCATTCTTGAGGATAGCTGAGACTCTTTTTTGATCATGGTATGGCATACATTTAGGGCAATTCGATATATCCAGGTACCCAGCTGAGAATCATCTCTGAAATTTTGCAGCCCTTTATAAACCCGAATAAATGTTTCCTGACAGATATCTTCGGCCAGGGTGACCTGATTGCATTTCATCAGCGCCAGATTATAAATAAGACTACTATGATTCTTTACTATATCCCGAAAGAGGTGATCTGCTTCTTTTTGAACTCTGGGAATCATATTGATCATATTAATACTTAGACCTGGAATAATGTTGATTTGTTGCAGTTTGACTAAAAATAAAAATTCTTCAAAAAATAAGTAAAAAGATGCAACAAAAACAAATAGATCTCGGTCTAATACCACGATGAACCTAAAATCTATATAAAAGGAGAATACAATGAATACCGCAATGGAAGCCTTTGTTCCAATCGCTATGTTCTTAGTTGTCGGCGCGGTAGCGATTGCCGCCATGATCTTAAAAAATCAGAAAAGAAAAATCGAGAGCACTGAAATTCTCGCAGCCATTGAAAAAGGGGTTGATGTAAAATTTCCAGATGTAAATAAGAATCGCCTCTTACCTGGATTGATATGGCTTTTTCTGGGAATCATCATGACCCTCGGAATGGCTTTGGCCATACCCGATGATGCCCCATCAGGTATGTGGGTCTGGGGATTAATACCCGCAGCAGTTGGTGCAGCCTATCTTATTGTCTATCGCATCGATCAACAAAAGGGAGATTCAGAAGAGAACTAATACCCTCTTATTTATTTCCACTTTCGTAAAAAGAAGGCAGGGGGTCCTGCCTTCTTTTTACTTATCCCACCAAACATAAGTTTAACACTCCAGGTCTGCTGTTCCACGAATAAAACTCACCTCCCACCAGTTATCGTTTACATTCGCTCCGTGATAAAAGAGATGCTGAGATGGACATGGGGAATGAATGTGACAATCCAGAACTCAATATAAATTGAGAGCTTCGGACTCACCTGTTGATTAATAACGCTCATAACGCTCATTATTTTATTGCAGTCCATTCATTTCAGGATTAGAATGTTGGCGTCAGTAAACAGCCCTGACTGGAATAGGCTGATATAGAAAGAAGATCGAATGAAAAGATACACGCTCCTGAACTGGATATTCATCCTGTCACTCATTCTGGTGGATCAAGGTATTGCTCAAGAAAGGTTTGGCAGGATTAATGGAAATCTCCGCCACGCCGATACGGGTGAACCCCTCATGTACGGTAATGTAACTATCAAAGGCACGGGGATCGGTGCAGCAAGTGATATCGCTGGTTACTATACCATAAGCAATATACCGGCAGGCAATTATACCATGCTGGTTACCATTATTGGTCATGAGCGCGTTGAACGCGAGATTTCAGTCGTTGCCGGGCTTGAGCAGCGCCAGGATTTTGAGATGGAACCTGCTGATATAGAGGGACAGGAAGTTGTGGTTACTGGTGAGAGGCAGCGATTTGAGAGACAGGTAGAAGTTAGTGCTGTCAGCCTGTCAATGCGCGATGTGAAGCTCATGCCGGCCTTTGTAGAAGCCGATATTTTTAGGACGCTGCAACTTTTGCCCGGAGTCCAATCATCAAGCGATTTTTCATCAGCACTGGTTGTTCGAGGTGGCAGTCCAGACGAAAACCTGATCATGCTGGACGGAATCGAGATCTACAATCCATTTCATTTAGGGGGGGTCTTCTCAACATTCAATGCCGATGCCATCGCCGATGCTGAATTTATTGCAGGTGGCTTTCCCGCTAAGTATGGGAATCGTATTTCCTCTGTATTGAGTATCACGGGTCGGGAAGGCGATTCTAGACAGAAAAAAAATGTTACTGGCAATAAATTAGGTGATTATTTCGATCTGAGTCAGGTCGCAGGCGAGGTCAATTTACTTAGCTCCAAGATTTTGCTTGAAGGTCCCATTGGCAAAGGCTCATGGCTGTTCTCTGGCAGACGAACCTATTTTGATCAACTCGCCCGGATCTATTATTGGGCCAAGGATGAGCCCATGGACTGGTCCTATTATTTTTATGATTTCCAGGGAAAAATCATCCAGAATATCAATCCAACCAACCGCTTCAGCTTTTCCCAGTACCAAGGTCGTGACCGAATTGAATTCCAGCTTGAACAGTCAGATTCAGATGTAAACTTCCGCTGGGATTGGGGTAATTCTACAAGGAGTACTGAATGGCGCTGGGTACCTAACACAAAAATTGTTTCCACCCTCTCTCTGGCTAACACCAGCTATAAGTTTGATGTAAATCTTCAATATTCTGCCACCGATACTTCAGGCTCAATTGCTGAGGCAGAATTTGTCGTTTTTAATGAAATAAATGATTGGACGGTCAAAGAAAATTTGGATTGGTACATCTCATCAGCACATACAGTCACCACAGGTTTGGAAATTAAAGCCCTGGGTGTCAATTTTAATATTGGTGATGGAATTATCAGTTTTATTGATGAGCAAGAGGACAACACGATTTACAGCGCTATCCTCCAGGATAAATGGCAGCCCAATCCAGTCTTCATGCTGCAGGCCGGTATGCGCATCACTAAATATTCTGCTCATGATAATCTCTATTATGAACCCAGACTTGGATTTAAATACCTGTTTAATAAGGATTTGGCCTTGAAAGGTGCCTGGGGAATATATAACCAGTTCATCTTTACAGCCCAGGATGAAGATGCCATCTTGAGTATAGTTGACTTCTGGAATCCCATCCCTGAAAATTATGGTGCCAAACGAGTACAGCACTTTATCCTCGGTCTTGAGCAGTGGCTCGGTGATGGGTGGTTTACCAGTGTTGAAGGCTATTACAAACCCTACAGCAACACCCTGGTCATCAACCCCAATCAAAGTTTTATAGATCCTGATGATGATTATACAGAGGGTACGGCAGAGGTTTATGGTGCCGAGTTCCTTCTAAAAAGGAACGCTGGTAAACTTACTGGCTGGGTCGGTCTTTCAATTATGAATAGCTCTCAAGAATTCGATTTCAATGGGGATGGTCTAATTTTGGAGAGTGAAGGTGAGATTTATAAATCCAAATTTGATCAACCCTTTTCAGCAAATGTCGTTCTTAGCTACGCTGCCTCAAGCAAAAATAGTTTTGGTCTAACACTCAGTAGCAGCAGTTCAAACCTTTATACACCGACTGTTGGCTATATCTACACGCAAAATGGATCAACTTTTGATTATGGTAATCCCTATACGAATCTTACAGAGATCAAGGGCAATCGAAACTCAGCACGCTATCCAAACTATTTCAGAGTAGATGTGAGTTATTCACGTGTGATCAACCCTTTCAACCTTGAGGGTCTGTTCAAAGTGCAGATTATCAACGCAACCAATCATTTTAACACCTTTGTTTACAATTGGGACCTGGCAGCAGGGACCGTTGAGGGAATCGGAATGTTTCCCTTCCTGCCTACATTTGGTGTTGAATTCAAATTCTAGAGGTGAGTATGACAATCCTGAACAAGACCATATTTCTAAAAATTATCAGTATTGCGACCCTGGTAATGATATTCACTGGTTGTACAGAAGAACTCAGTATCGCTGACTTTGCTGAAGATTTTGAGAGCTATGAAGTTGAACTCAGAGTTGAAGGAGTTCTAGACCAGAACGATTTTTCAAAATCGATTATCCGCATGGACAAAACCATATTGGTCACCGATACTTCCCTGTTCAATGGGATAGATGACAATGGAGACTGGGAGAGTTACACGGATGAAAACGGTAATGGGAAGTGGGATGATGGTGAACCATTGAATGATGATATTGGCGGTGAGTATCGTGGACCGGATCAACCCCCAATTGGTCAGGGGAACGGTATCCCTGATCCGGGTGAACCCCATGTGGATGACTATATCGAAGTTTTACCCCAGGTGCATGACTCCACCATGGTATCCGTTGTTCTCCGTGATTCACTGAACTCCGGCGTTGTGGCAGAGTTCGTATGGAAGTCACAAGCAGCAAGTTTTGATGTGAGCTATGGTCCTGGTGGGCCTCCTGAAGTCGCTGCTCAAAACCCTTATATTACCTATACTTATGGAGCTTATGTCCCCCATGAACAGTATTGGAATGTCCAACTGGATTCCAGTAAAATATACACCATTGAAATTACCACGTCCTCTGGTAGAATTATTTCAGCCAGCACTGACATTATCTCTTCCCCACTCAATCTACTGTGGGAAAACACTACCTGGCTAAATGATACTCTGGTTACACCAGCAAATAACTATTCCTATCTGACCTGGAATAATCCTGAGGAGTCATTATTTGGTGCTTTGCAACTCGACCTCTATTTCCGACCTGATTCTATAAAGGGATTCTATGCATATACCAGAGCAGCATTTCAGGAGGATGAGACGACAGGTTTACCTTTATTCCAGGAAAGTTTCATTGGCTTTCCCTTGGGGATGTATCGCATTACAGTCAGCAGCCTGAACAGCAGCTATGGCAAATATATATATTCCGGTCTCCCCTTAAGAGATAGAGAGCTGTCTAATTGGAGAGATCAAGATGGGAATGTAGTATTGGGATCCTTGGGGTCGAGGTCTTCCATCACCTTCTTTTTACGTCTGGCTTCCCCAACAGGATAGAGAAAGAATTGGCGTATATCGGTTTCACCCGTTAGGGCCATGAGTAGACGTTCGACACCGAGTGCAATGCCTCCCGTTGGAGGCATTTTGCCTACAGCCTCGATAAAATCAGAGTCAATGGGATGGGGTGGATAACCGAGTGTCTTGCGTTTTCGATTGGCATCTTCAAATCGCTTGAGCTGTTCTTCAGAATCGGTCAATTCACTAAAGGCGTTGCCGATTTCGATGCCACGGATGTATAGTTCAAATCGTTCTGCCCAGACATTTTCCGGCGCTTTGAGTTTTGATAAAGCTGCCATGGAAGCTGGATAGGCATAGACAATTTCTGGCTGCGTCATCCCAAGATTGGGCTCAATCAACTTGAGCCACACACGGAAAAAGATATCCTCAAAACTATCATCCCCTGGAATCTCCTCATCAAGGGTTCGAGCAGCTTCACTTCGCCAATAGTCAGGTTCACTCATGCCACGCCCCAACTCAAGATTTGCATGAATATGAAAACAGTCCTGAATAGATGTCCGCTTGACAGTTTCCCATGTAAACCCCTCTGAAAGGCGAGTCGTCTCAAAGTGTTGGCTCAAATAATGGAGTAAGGCCTCTATATCATCCATAATCTGGATGTATGAACCAGGCCGATACCATTCCAGCATATTGAACTCAGGGTGATGTTGGGGGCCAAGCTCTCCATGATTCCGAAACACCCGGGCAATTTCAAATATCCTCTCGAATCCAGCACCCAGCGCCTTTTTAATGGCAAATTCTGGTGATGTGGGTAAGTGAAGCAGCTCCTCAGACCCATCATGCTGTATATATTTTGTGGTGAAGCTATGTAGATGCACTTCCATCCCCGGGGAAGGCACCAGAAGGGGAGTTTCTATTTCAAAAAAGTCCCTCCCTGTGAAAAAATCACGCAAATGATTGATGAGTTGACGTTTTTGACGAAGTCTCAATTGATTCATGCTGGCAATATGTTAATTCTGACCCCAATTTCAAACAGCCATGACTCATTGTGAATATCTTCAGTAATACTTCTTTATCACCAATCCTTATTTATTTTGAGAAATGAATAATTCGCAAATATCTGATAGAATAAATCGCCTCGCCTCCATGATGTCCCTCCTGGATGAAAGCCCCTTCAAGATTCAGAGCTTTGAAAAAGCAGCTCGAATTGTCAGGGAGCATGCAGAAGACATGGGTGTATTGGTCGATGAAGACCGTTTGAAGGATGTCCCCGGTGTGGGACCAACCTTAGCTTATGTCATTATGAATTATGCCAAAGCCGGAACAGTAGGTCTGGAACAGGAACTGGAATCTCAACTTCCTGAAGGCCTGTCTGATCTGCTGGATCTCCCTGGTCTGGGAATGAAGAAAGTTAAACAACTCTGGCATGAATTTGACATCAGCAACATGGAATCCCTCCAGAAGGCCTGTGAAGCGGATGCGCTTTCCAATATGAAGGGGTTTGGTCCCAGGCATCAGGTGAAATTACTGGATGCCATTACCTTTCGATCCAAACATACCAGAGATTTTTATCTTGATGTTGCTCTGTCCGCAGCACAGAGGTGGATGGGCAATATGGATCGTCTCTCTTGTGTGGGTCATATTGAGTTGACTGGAAAAATCAGACGCGGAGACAAGCTTATTCAATCGGTTGAATTTATTGTTGAAGCAGATCAGGCACAGTTGATTTCTGAGCTGCATAATCAATATGATTGTGAGCTCACTGTTTCAACGCCACTCATTTTCACTGATAAGTCGGGGATTCCAATTCAGCTATGGATTTGCAGTTCGGAAAGCTTTGCCGCTGAACAACTGATCCGCACGGGTGGTGAGGTTTATTTAGAAAACATATCCAACCTATATGGTAATGATACTGAATCAACCATCCAGGCACTCGCCGGGCAAAAGAACGCATCAACTGAAAAAGTCCTGTGTGAATCAATAGGCATTCAATGGATTGAACCTGAACTGCGGGATGTCTACGCTTCTTTTTCAGAAGAAATTAAGCTGATTGAGGAAAGTGATATAAAAGGCACCTTTCATGCCCACTCCACTTGGAGTGATGGGCGAAATTCGCTTGAAGAACTGGCTGAGGCCGCTCGGAATCTGGGATACCAATATCTCGGCATCAGTGAGCATTCACAAGCTGCCTACTATGCCAATGGCTTGAAACCTGATAAAGTCAAATCTCAGTGGGAACTCATTGATCAGCTCAACGATGCTAACTCTGATTTTCACATATTTAAGGGAATTGAAGCAGATATCCTTAAGGATGGGAGCCTGGATTATGATGAGGAACTCCTGGCAGGATTTGATTTTGTGATTGCTTCAATCCACAGCCATTTTCATCTGGATCCTGTAAAACAAACGAATCGCATTGTACGAGCGCTCCAAAGCCCATTTACCACCATTCTCGGACACCCAACTGGCAGAATGCTTATGGCCAGACCTGGCTATAATCCAGATTTACCAACAATAATTGATGTGGCAGCCGAAAATGATAAACTGATTGAAATCAACACAACCCCCAAGCGACTTGATTTGGATTGGCGGTATCTAAAATACGCCAAAGAACGGGGTGTAAAAATCTCCATTAACCCTGATGCCCATAGCGTCACGGGACTTAAAACTGTCCCTTTAGGTGTTCGCACGGCTCGCAAAGGGGGCCTCACAGCAGCAGAAGTTCTGAATACCATTGGTATGAATGAGATGAAAAAATATTTGCAGATGCGGAGAACTAAATGAGAGAATCAGTGACAAATAAAAAGCTTCGTATGCGTCTAATCATTGATGCCCTGTATAAGACATATCCAGATTCAAAATGCAGCCTGGAACATCGGTCTCCTTTTCAACTGCTCATTTCCACCATGCTATCTGCCCAATGCACTGATGATCGCGTGAATATGGTAACCCCCAAATTATTTAAGCATTACCCCACAGCTAAGAGCATGGCCAGCGCGCCAGTTGAACATCTCGCAGAACTGGTTCGTTCAACGGGATTTTTTAACAGCAAATCAAGAAACATGAGTGCCTGTGCACAAACCCTCCTGCAGGAGCATGGGGGAGAAGTCCCTGCAAACCTGGATGATCTGGTGAAACTCCCTGGAGTGGGTCGCAAAACGGCCAATGTGGTTCTGGGTACAGGTTTCCATATCCCTGGTCTGGTGGTTGATACCCACGTGATCCGTATTGCCAATCTGTTGAGAATGACCAATCAAAAAGATGCTGTCAAAATTGAAATGGAACTTCAGAAGGTCATAGAACAACAGGAACATTGGGTCATGTTTACCCATCTCATTATCGATCATGGGAGAGCAGTATGTATTGCACGACGGCCTCAATGCCATACCTGTGTTCTGGCTGAGTTTTGCCCCAGCGTTCTGCCTGAGGAAGCCATCAAGAAAAAGAAATGATATGGATACATCAACTGAATTTAGAGTTTCTGGAAAAGTTCAAGGTGTAGGATTTAGATTCTTTGTAAAATCCACAGCTCAAGGGTTGGGTCTCACAGGATGGGTGAAAAATCATTCAGATGGGTCGGTGGTTGGAGTCGCTGAAGGAGACCACGGGCTGATAATATCCTTCTTAAAAGAGGTAGGTGTGGGCAACAGGTGGTCCCAGGTTGAAGCAGTTGAGAATCTTGCCCGGAGCTACAGTGGGGATTTCAAAACTTTTGAAATTCGGTATTAGGAAAGTGTGGGGACAGTAATTATTTATACTGAAGAATTTGAAAGGGACAGTTTATGAAGCCAACATTCTATGATAAAAAAACATGTGGAACCTGTAAAAAGGCCCAGGTTTATCTGAATGAAAGCAAGGTTGAATTTGAAAAGGTGGATATCATAAACAGCCCTCCCAGTCGCGAGCTGCTGGAAAAATTTATTGATGCAAATGATATCAAACCCTACTTGAATTCCCGGTCGGCTATTTATCGTGAATTAAAGCTGGGGCAAAATCTTCCAGATAAAGCCAAAGCCATTGAGTTGATGCTTCAAGATTCCAATCTCATCAAAAGACCCTTTGTGGTTATGGGCGATGTTGGTTCCTTTGGGTTTACTTCGAATGAATTTGATGAAAAATGGGGCACCTCAAGCAAGTAGTATTGAAACAAAGAAAAGGATAAATACATGGAAAAGATTATTGGTGAAGTAGAACGAAGTGAAACTGAAAAGATTCTGATTCAGGTAAAAGAATTCAAGGGTCGCACCTATGTGGATTTTAGAATTCACTATCTGGCTGACGAGGACGAATGGCGTCCAACTCAGAAGGGTATTACGGTTGCTCCAGCTTTGTGGGAAGACTTCAAAAAGCATGTTGATGAAGCCAACAAATTTCTCGGTGAAGAAGGTTTGATCTAGGCTTTTTCCCTCAGCAGCTCACGCCTGAGCTGTAATTTTGATGTAAAATATTGACGGTACACAATGGCCAGCATAATCATGTTGGCCAGGGTTGCTGTTGTGAACCACATATACATAATCATGATTTGATAGCGCACAGCAATAATGGGATCAATTCCAGCAAGAATCTGACCTGTCATCACACCGGGGAGTTGTACCAAACCCACGGTCATCATGGCATTGATGTTTGGGATTAATGCAGCATGGATCGAAGCCTTCATGGCATCGTGGACGGCCAGTTTTGGGGTGGCACCCAGCGCCAGCAGGGTTTCAATCTCCCGCTCCCGATGTTTCATCTCACCTACAAATCGATTGGCTGTCAATGCCGTCGAATTGAGCCCATTGCCTATAATCATTCCGCCAATAGGAATGGCCGCGTAAGGTGAGAACCAGGGCTCCACATCCAGGATAAAAAGCAGGATAGTCCCTAAAATAAGGATGGCTGAACCCAATAAGGCCACCAACATGGCAGGGAAGAAGTGGGGGATTGCATGCTTCTGACGTCGTGTACCCTCATAACTGGCAATCACTATCATGATAAAGAGCAAAGCAAGCATAAATGCCCAATGTTCTTGACCAAAAAACCAGGTTAGCACATACCCCATAAGGGTCAACTGAACAAAGGTACGCACCGTACCGATCAGAAGCGTGTTTTCCAGGCCTAACTTCCATTTTTTGATTAAAAATAGTGAAAAGGCAATAAACAGCAGTGATACCAGCAAATCATTCCAACTCAGGACATAAAAATCAGGTCGCATCAGTGACCTCATTTTTTAACAGGCCCGCATCCTCAAAGGCGTGTGACTTATCAAGGGTTTTAAAATCTCCATCCCCGATAATTTTTCCATGGGATAAAATGATAACTCGTTTGGCGTATCGACGCATGAGCATGTGATCATGAGAAACAGCGATAACTGTTAAATTTAATGCACCTCTCAGTTCCTCGATCTGGTCCATGATTTCACGGGCAAGTTTTGGATCCAGATTGGATGTAGGCTCATCCAGTAGCAGAACCTGTGGATGGTTCAGCAGGGTCCTGGCCAGAGCTAGCCTTTGTTGTTCTCCACCTGAGAGATCCCGGGCATGATGCGTTAATTTAATGCCGACTAAACCAACCTGATCCAGAGCAGTCAGAATCTCATGATCCAGCGTTTGAGAGATGCTCTGGTCCCAGCGGCCGGCAATCAATAAATTCTCCCTGACTGTCCCTTCAAAAACCACAGGGTTTTGAAAGAGAACACCTACATTTTTGCGGAGCGCTTGTATATCTGAATCAATCTCACCACCCCGGAATGTGATTTTTCCCGAGCTGGGACTGGTCAGGGCGTTAAACATTCTCAATAGAGAGCTTTTGCCAGCACCTGAGGCACCAATAACAGCTACAAACTCACCTTTAGAAATGTTAAAATTAAGTCCCTGGAGGATGTTTAAATCATCAACCATTAAGTGCACATCTTCAAACTGAAATAGCAGGTCATTTTCCATGGCCAATAATATATGGCGCAGAGGCAGAAAGAAATGATATAAGACATAGGAGCATTGGTGTTTTTTGTTTGCCAGGTTTTTACAGCGTTTACCTTTGCAGCTGAAATTGGAGAATCTACATGGCTTTAAAAATAGTTGGTCCAGATTTTTTTGACTTGTCAGCTTTGCTCTCTGAAGAAGAGATAGCTGTTCAAAATATGGCTCATGATTGGGTGCGTGACCGTTTTAATCCCCTCATTTCAAAACATTACAGGGAGGGAAGTTTCCCTTTTGAATTGCAGGCTGAAATGGGAGAGATGGGATTTTTTGGATCTACACTCCCAGAGAAGTATGGGACTGCAGGGATAAATAGTGTGGCTTTCGGCTTGATGATGCAGGAACTGGAGCGTGGAGACTCAGGTCTGCGCAGCTTCGCATCTGTACAGGGATCACTGGTCATGTGGCCCATCTGGAAATATGGCTCAGAAGCGCAAAAGGACAAATGGTTACCCCTGCTGGCTTCAGGAGAAAAAGTTGGCTGTTTTGGACTGACTGAACCTGACTTTGGGTCAAACCCTGGCGGAATGATCGCCCGGGTAAAGCAGGAGAGCGACAGCTTCATTCTTAATGGTACCAAAATGTGGATTACCAACTCACCTGTTGCAGATGTGGCCCTGATCTGGGCCAAGGATGAGCAGGGGGAAGTCAGAGGATTTCTCGTTGAACGAGGGACACCTGGATTCGAGACCCCGGAAATAAAGGGGAAATTGTCCCTGAGAGCTTCCGTAACAGGCGAAATTGTATTAAACAACTGTACCATACCCCTGGAGAACAAACTGCCTGAAGCAAATGGTCTCAAAGCACCTCTGAGTTGCTTGAGTCAGGCGCGATATGGCATCAATTGGGGTGTGATTGGAGCAGCCATTGCCTGTTATGAGGAAGCTGTGGATTATGCGAAAACCAGAATCCAGTTTGATAAACCAATCGGAGCGTTTCAATTAACCCAGCAAAAATTGGCGGAAATGCTGAATGAAATCACCAAGGCTCAGTTTCTGACACTACAACTGGGTCGTCTAAAAGATCGAGCAACCCTGAATCACAAGCAGGTCAGTCTGGCTAAAATGAACAATGTGCGCATGGCTATCGAGGTTGCCCGTTCTGCCAGGAGCGTGTTGGGCGCCAGTGGTATTACAGATGAGTATGTTTCCATGCGGCATGCGGCTAACTTGGAATCAGTCCTCACCTATGAAGGAACCCATGAGATGCATACACTGGTCGTCGGGGAAAGTATCACAGGCATCCCTGCCTTTCGTTGAAACATTGAATCACCTGGGTCGTTTGTAAATGATAATGTCGAATTTTAGCGAGAAAGAAAATCTATGTCTACAATCCTGGTAACTGGTGGTGCCGGCTATATAGGTAGCCACACCGTTCTTGAATTGCTCTCACAAGGCGATGATGTTATCGTAATTGACAATCTTTCCAATAGTAGCCAGGAGTCGCTCCGACGTGTGGAAGCACTCACAGGGAAAGCGCCAGTTTTTTATGAAATAGATCTCCTGGATCAAACAGCTCTGGCAACCCCCTTCCAAAATCATCATATAGATGCGGTTATTCATTTTGCCGGATTGAAAGCAGTAGGAGAATCAGTAGAAATTCCCCTGAAGTATTACCAGAATAATCTCTCTGGAACTTTAAACTTACTTGGAGAAATGAAAACATATGGCGTGAAACGTCTGGTATTTTCATCTTCTGCAACTGTGTATGGTGATCCGAGCTCAGTCCCAATTACTGAGGATTTCCCAGTATCTGCCACCAATCCTTATGGACGGTCAAAATTGATCATTGAGGAGATGTTGGCTGACCTGGCCCTCTCCGATGCAGAGTGGGACATTTCAATTTTAAGATATTTTAATCCTGTCGGTGCCCACAGTAGCGGTCAAATTGGTGAAGATCCCAATGGCATCCCCAACAATCTCATGCCCTACATTTCTCAGGTAGCCGTCGGAAAGTTGGAAAAACTATCGGTATACGGGAATGATTATGAAACCAGAGATGGAACTGGCGTGCGTGACTATATCCATGTTGTTGATCTAGCCCAGGGACATCTAAAAGCCCTGGACCATCTCATGACACAACCCGGATTGGTGACTGTCAATTTAGGGACTGGTCAGGGATATAGCGTCCTGGAGATGGTAAAAGCATTTGAATCAGCCTCCGGTCAGACAGTTGCTTACGAGATTGTCCATCGACGCGCTGGTGATATTGCAGCGTGTTATGCCGATACTCAAAAAGCATTTGAGGTTCTGGGATGGAAAGCGGCAAAAGGATTAAAAGAAATGTGTGATGATGCCTGGCGCTGGCAATCAAAAAATCCACGGGGATATCATCAATAATCAGGGCGTTCCTCACCTTTTTCTCGCCTGGAAAAAATTGGTTTAAAAAAAGTTGATTGTCCCCCGGTATTATTAAATCTCTTCAAGCAGATAATTACCCTTCCAAATAATAGACGTAGTCTATAGGGGAAAAGAGCAGCAGAATAAATGCGAAGAAGCCCTGATACGAGGTGTTGCATTTGGGTGGGTAGCAGAATATTATTCGCGACTTGAAATAATGGAACACTAAAGGAATAGCATGTCTCAATACCTCGTCATCGTCGAATCACCCTCAAAAGCAGGGACTATTAAAAAATATTTAGGGGAAGAGTACAAGGTACTTTCAACCGTTGGACATATTCGAGATTTACCTCGAACTCAGCTGGGTGTGGACCTGAACGACAATTTTAAACCACTCTATGTGACCATTCCCGGTAAGAAAAAAAATGTAGAAGCATTGAGAGAAGCTGCCAAACAGGCAGCCCATATTTTTGTGGCAACTGACCCTGATCGAGAAGGGGAGGCCATTGGCTGGCATGTTACCCGCATCCTGAAAAATCTTAATAAACCGATTTCTCGGGTCATGTTCTATGAAATTACCAAAACTGGGGTATTGGAGGGGATGCAGAAGGCAACTGAGCTTGACATGAACATGGTCAATGCGCAGCAGGCCCGTCGCATCATAGATCGCCTGGTTGGATTCAAAGTGAGTCCATTTTTATGGCGAGTACTCTATTCCGGGCTGAGTGCCGGTCGCGTCCAATCTGTGGCATTGCGTCTCATATGTGAGCGCCAGGAAGAAATCGATAGATTTGAACCTCAGGAATATTGGACCATTAAAGCTGATGTTGAAACTGCTAAAAAGAAAACATTTGAAGCTGAACTCCAGAAGGTTGATGGAAAAAAGGCTTACATTCCCAATGAATCCACAGCAATTGAACTCAGGAATGCCCTAAAGGATGAGCAATATCTTGTATCAAAGGTTACTAAAAAGCGAGTTCGTAGAAATCCTCATGCACCCTTTACGACGTCGACGCTTCAACAGGCAGCTTTTCAAAAACTTGGCTTTACAACTAAGCGTACCATGACTCTGGCTCAGCAGCTATATGAAGGTGTTACGCTGGCAGACGGGGAAACCACTGGTCTGATAACCTATATGCGAACCGATTCAACCCGTGTGGCAGAATCTGCTATTAAATCTGCCCGATCCCAAATCGAGTCGAAATATGGCTTAGACTATTTGCCTGCTTCCCCTCGCCAATTTGGGAAAAAAGGCGGCAAAATTCAGGATGCTCACGAAGCCATCCGTCCAGCTAATCCAGAGCTGACACCCGATACTATCAAGGCTTCGTTGACTGCTCCCCAAGCCAAACTCTATGATCTTATTTGGCGACGCTTTGTTGCTTCACAAATGGCTGTAGCGGTATTTGATCAATCCACAGTTGATGTCACAGCTGGTACCCGGTTTGATTTGAGAGCTTCAGGTTCTGATCTGGTATTTGATGGGTATCGTGTGGTTTACTTTGAAAATGTTGAGGAACAGGATAGTCACCTTCCATCAGATTTGGAAGAGAGTGAGAAACTTCAAGCCTTAGAGGTCAAGGCAGATCAACATTTCACCAAACCTCCTGCTCCCTACACTGAGAGTAGTTTGGTAAAAATTCTTGATAAAGAAGGCATCGGTCGCCCATCCACCTATGCAAATATCATCTCCGTGGTCCAGGCCAGAAATTATGTTCAGTCAGAGAAGCGCAAACTATATCCAACTGAGCTAGGGAAAGTGACCAATAAGCTTCTGGTAGAAAATTTTTCTGAATTGGTGAATAAGACCTTCACTAGAGAAATGGAACTTAAACTGGATAAGGTGGAAGAAGGGGAGAGCACCTATCTGGAGGTCATGACAGAGTTTTGGTCACACCTTGAAAGATGGCTGGAGGAATCTTCAAAATCATACAGTGAGCTTAAAAAATCTCTCCAGGAAGACAGTGGTGAAGCCTGTGATAAGTGCGGCAAGCCAATGGTCATTAAATGGAGTAAAAACGGTCGATTCCTGGCCTGCTCTGGATTCCCATCCTGTAAAAATGCCAGACCCCTCGATTCACCCACCAATGGAGAAGATGGTGAAGAAACGGTTGTTGAAGATCATGGGAAATGCGAGAAGTGTGAATCTCCCCTTGTCCTCCGGGATGGTCGATATGGAAAGTTTTACGCATGCTCAGCCTATCCCAAATGCAAATTCACCAAACCATTCACCATATTGATGCCCTGTCCCAAACCAGATTGTAAGG
>JACKQG010004490.1_pt1 | contig 16144 bp, 20 predicted proteins | sample 8237621 | NCBI WGS metagenome assembly JACKQG01 (sample SAMN15677084, study PRJNA649215) | marine metagenome | biome: marine; feature: Black Sea; material: saline water; isolation source: suspended particulate matter (SPM) from the Black Sea western gyre | collected 2013-06-09/2013-06-10 | depth... | reverse complement strand
GAGCCACACCGATTTGTTGAGCGAATTGAAATGTTGATTCGGTTAAACTTTCTGCTTGTTCATTTGATAAACCAGCAACAGATTTCAATACTCCAAATAAATTTGTTGCTTCACCTGCGGACATTCCAGTTGCTTTTGCAGTGTTAAGTATTGTAGTTGATAATTCAGCTGCTTCACCTAATGAAACACCAAATTCTGAAGATAATGTTTGAACAGTGGAAACTACATCTTCAAGACCAAACCCAAGTTTTATAGCAGATTCTTCAGCTGATGTGAGTCCTTTTACAAAAGAATCATCTGATGCCATAACACCAAATGTTTTTCCTACTTCATCAATTTTACCAGCAAATCCTGTTGCTATTTTCCACAACCCAGCAAATATTGCTGTTATTGATAAATAACTTAATATTTGGTTTTTTAACGCAGAACCAGCTTTCTTTGCCAAATCGGTCATTTTTTGTTCAATACCTACTTGTTTTCCTTCTTCTGCTGCCACTTTAAATGTAGCTGCTAATTCTTTATCTTTAGAAATTCCTAATTTTTGTTGTAAACCAAATGATGTTTTAGCCAAATTAAATCTTATTTTACTCATAACTGATTGCTTAGACATCATATTACCAATTATCTTACCATATTTAGCCCTATCCTTAGCCTGACCAATCATCTTTTTATTTATCCCAAAATAATTTTTTTGATTTTGTAATACTTTATTAGAACTACCAATCATTGCCGCTAATTGTTTGGAAGATTTATCAAACATATCTTTCTTTGATATATCCTGCAGCATTCCAGTCAAATCTTTAATTTCTTTACCGGCACGGCGAGTTCCATCAATAAATTCCTTCATCGCTTTTTGCATTTGTTTTATTTTATTTAAATCATCAGCCATAAATTATCTCTATTTTAGATGCTTACCGTTAAGCAAGTCATCAATTGAATAATCATCAAGATTAAGTTTTTTACCATAATCCTCTTCCCAAGCTTTTTCAAAATCACTTTGATATTTCTTTACTTTCTTTTGACTACTCGCTAAATCCTTTTCTAATTTCTGTAACTTTTTTGATTTCTTTTTTAAATATTTTTCTTCAGCGTTTTTATGCGCTGTCGGAAATACCTTTTTTAATAAATCATCAATAAATGATTCTTTAAGTATATTTTCATTATTCATATATGATTTCTTTTTTGACATAAAAATTCCCCAATTATTCATATATAAATATCAAATATGTAAAAAATTACCTTTTAAATTTTGATGGAATGGTGTATCCAGATGATTTGTTGTTAGCTTTTTCTATTTGTTCTTTTTCAGCACCTTTAACTTTAAGTAATTCAGCTAAATAAAATCTACGTAAATAAGATGGCATAGAATATACATCATTATGAGTAAAACCTTGCCCATAATAAATTAATTGAAATATTTCTTCGTGGATTTTTGGTCTATGAGATGGAAGAAGGCCAAAAAAATTCGGTAGTTAAAGGTATATCCACCTCAACCACCGTACCCCCTATTTCCATATCTTGTTTCAATTCAATATCGGGTGATACTTCAGCTATTTTATTCCTCAATACTACTGAATCTCTTGATAACATATTTTCAACTAAAACCGATATTTTGTTTTTATCAGTTTCACCATCAATAGAAATAACAGAATATTTTAATCGTGTTGTTAATTCTGAAGATATTTGATTTCCGATTTTTTGTTTAGATTTAACTTCCTGTTCTATTTGTTTTTCTTCCTTACCAGTCAATAATCTAAATTTTATATTTTGTTTTGATATTGGTAATTCTATATCAAATTCATTATTTTTCACACCATCAGGTAAATGTTTAAATGGACAATCTGCGAGATTAAATGTATGTTCAATTGTCGCACCCGTATCTGGATCTTTAATTTCAGCGGCATATTCAGGTCCATACGCAAGAATACGAATAGCAACCATAACCGCATTTTTATCACCTAAAATTAAATCATTTGATGTTACACCTTGAGTCATAATTAAGGAATCTAATAATCTATCTATGACAACACCTTTTTTAATAAGATTTTGAGATGTTAAAATATCTTCTTCTTTTGCTGTCATATATTTGATTTCTATTTTACCCGTTGATAGTGGGCTATCTTTTGAATATAATTTACCCTTACTTGGTAAATCTATTGTTTCACTTGGAAATTTATATTCTGTCATTTTATACCTCCATACTTCGTTTAAACCAACCGAAGTAAAATTTATCTTGTTCTGGTTTACTTGTTACTAAATCTGAATAATACTTAATTCTGTATGCTCTAACTCTATCTACTTCTACACCACTCATAGCTTTTATAGTTGCTGGACCCATTCCACCATCTACTTTTAAATTTCTACCTTTACTATTAGCGGCTCGTTGTAGAATTTTAACTGCAGTTCCTCTACCCATATTGACGCACATATCAAAGAATATATGCCACAAGTTTTCTGGTAATTCTTCTACTCGGTTTTTGTCCCAATAGTCTTTTTTGTAGATGTCTTTTGCTTGTTCTTTTGTTAAATTTTTAATATCAACATCTGGATAGAATCGTTTTGTGATACCATATTTTGTTTCCCCACCCAAATCAGTTGGGTCATTAACATAGCCACCTTCATGTTCTAACACAGTTTCTATTATTTCATTGAATTTCATACTGATAACCTTATTGTTTCTTTTGAATAATCTACATAACATTTCATATATAAATATATAATAAAAGAAAAAACCTACTGAAAATTTAATGATGGGTGTTTTTCTTTATGACAATCTTCACATAATGTAATTCCAGACACATCACTCTGAATATGATAATCAATAACTTCATCAGCAATCATCTTCTTTATTTCAAAATTATCTGGTGCATCTGAATTAAATCTTGTTATTATTTCCGATAGAGTTTCTTTATTGTGATGAACATGCAATTCATCTGTTGATTGACATTGAACACATTTGAAACTATCTCGTTTAAGAATAGGATATTTCCATTCTTTGTATAGTTTGTTACTGGCGTATATGATGTTTGATATTGAAGATGTTCCGCCTTTCCATTGTGATGAATCTGGTCCGTACAGAGTTGGTATAGTACCATCAAGTCTATGTTTCTTCATATAATATGACCTTAATTTTCTACCTTCTACTGATTTACTCCACTTCACAATATTTCTACAATTATCTTTAACTCTTTTATCCGTTTCTTGTGTAAGTCCTTTATTCCACACTTCCCTATCACCATTCTTATATTGTTGTCGTCTCGTTTCAGCTGATTTTTCAATAGCCTTTTTGTTATGACCCCAATTATTGTGAATACGAGATATGTGTCCTCGTTTATATTCAGCGAATTTACTTTCAACTGAATTAAACTTTGTAATTTCACCACAACCACATTTACAGGTTGGTTTATCACCGTTCATTTGAAATTCTACAAAATAATCTTCATATGTTTGTTTGTGGTTTTGAGTTATATGTCGTTTCAATAACCAATCTTTACTAAACTTTTCATTACATAATTTGCATTGCATAAAAAAACTTCCTTATATTGTTCGTATATAAATATAAGGAAGTTTAGTTTTCGATTAACCTTTTTTACAAAAGATTGTAATATACCATAATCGTAATCAATATTGGAGGATTGCGTAATCATAACGCAGAGTAACAGTAATTTCAGCTGGATCATTTGTACCAAAATCCAAATCCCCAAAGGATGCGTCTTGAATCCAAGCACCTTTTAATGACCATTCTTCAACTACATCACCAACAGGTCCTAATACCTGAATTGAACAATCTTTTTTGTAAAAATCTGAATACCCATCTCTACCAGTAACAGATTCATGCCCCAATCGAACCCATTCCATTACAGCTTGAGCTGCTGACGGAACAATTGGATCATACATAGTCATTTGTAATGTTTGCCAAGCACCTTTACCCTTAACATATCTTTTTACATTCATATGATTTAATTCAACTTCTTCAAATGTGATTTGTGGTCTGTTTGATGTTTTTATCATGTATGCTGGGATACCATCAATTTGCATTATAAACCTATTCTTTAACTTCGGTTCAAATGGTGTAAACATTATATCATTAGCATCTATTAATTCTGCCATTGTATTTCTCCTAAATATCGGTTACATAATTTCATATATAAATATCAATAAAGACAAAAAACCATCAAATTAATGATGGTTTTCTGATTGTGTTTACTATTTTTAATTATCTATTATTCAGGAAATGTAGCACCTGTTGGTTGAACTGTAAAGTCTAATACAATAAATTCTGCAGTTTGGGTTGGTTGTAGAAATATCTGACCATATAGAGTATTTCTATCCACAACATCTGGAGTATTATTTGTTTCATCCATTACCACTTTAAATGCAGTTAATCCACTATTTGCTTGAACTTGTTCAAGATATGGGTTAACAATATTTAAGAATCTTCGCCGTGTAGCTGCATTATTCTGCTCAAACACCAGGAATCTTGAAGATGAAGCTATGAATTTTTTCACCTTAATCAACAATCGTCTTACATTCACCCTATCAAGAGCAGATGCTTTCTTTTGTAGTGTCTTTTGACCCCACGCAGTAACACCTTGACCCGGGAATGTAGCAATTGGATTAACATTTGCTTCATATAATGTATCTCTGTTAGCTTGTGTTAATTTTCTTTCAGCTTGAATTGCAGTTTCAATTCCACCACGATTTAAACCAGCGGGAGCAAACCAGGGATGTGCAACTTTATCATTGAAAGCGTAAATTCCACCCATAACAACTGATGGTGGCACCCATACATTTCTTCCAAGTGTTGAATCTGGTACTTGAACCCATGGCCAATACATTGCTGCGTAATTTGAATCTTTAGCTTCAGCTTGTGTTACTGGCCCTGAAATATTCGCGCCATGTGATACTGGGTCTGCGATAACAAAACAATCACCTCTATCTTCCGCTGTCTGTATTGCTTTTTCAATTACAGCACTACCATTGTCATTGGTAACGCCTGGTAGTAAAATCATATTAATATCATATTCATCTTGATTCGCAAGTAAATCTAATGCTTCTGAATATGATGTTCCACCATTATTATTTGTTAAACTACTAACATTGTATCCCTGTGAGTTAAGTGCATTATCGCCACTTCCATCAATAGAATCGAAGAAGTTTTGTGGATGTTGAATATAACCATCTAAACCACCTTCAAATGCACCATGTGAAGAACCACTACCGACAGTAGGTAATAGACTTCCAGATGACGTATAACTCGGATATTTTGCTACATTCACATCACCATTTTCATCAAGGTAATCTGGTAGTTGATATACATCAGAAACTCTAATATATTTTGATTTTACAGGATAATCACCAGTCGGTTGTAAGTATGTACCATCGGTGGTTTTAAGTGTATAATATTGACTACCAATTATCTTTTCAATATAATTATTAGCATTTGGATCAAGTGATAAATTATTCCAAGTTTCTACTATCTGTTTTCTCTTTTCAATATCATCACCTCTTCTAACTAATAAAGTGAATGTACCTTTTTTAACATTTCTACTTGATATTTCATATCTCAAATTATCTTTTGAACCTGATGGTAAAAGTTTAGTTGAATCAACCGTTCCACCAATACTATTCATAATTGCACCATCTGCTAATGTGTTGATTTTAAAAGCAGTTCCACCAGTTGCTGATGTTTCACCACCCATTGAACCTGAACCACCTGTAAATAAAGCGGATGATGATGCCATTGTATATGAACCTGTATAGAAGTTTATTACTCCAGCGTCGTTTGAAGCCGATATTGTCAATCCATGTGTTGATACATTATTATTAATAACATCTCGTAAATTTTTCGCCTGATCGGCGATGGTTGAACCAGATGTTACATATAATTCAGATGAATTATTATTAAAATTTGTAGCATCAGTTACAAAAATAAAATCTACACCATTAATAGTTACTTCTTCATTTAAAAGGTTGCCGGCGGTAATTGTCCATGAACCACTACCAACCGTTCCAGCAACTGACGTTCCACCACCTTCAATTGATGCCGAAGCTTGACTAAATATCCCATCCAATATTCTAACAACAGTTAGTTTACCTGAATGTTTTAAATAATTCTGAGCAGTTACTGATGTTAAATATGTATAATCTTGACTTCCACTTGTAAAGCTATCACCAAATTTCTGTTGAAATTCTGAATATGATGATACCACCGTTGGTACTAATGCTGGTCCTTTTACTGTTGGCCCTATAATAGCCGCACCAATATCTCCGATTGCTGCTGGTAAAAATGATTGGTCTATTTCACTTGTAAATACACCAGGACTTACAATCTTTTCTGCCATTTTCTTTCTCCTAATTTAAATATTTAATGTATAAAATTCACACCAATTTAGGTGTAGATTATCATATATAAATATACAACCAAAACCCCAAACGATTAAATTTTATTATTTATTTGAAATAAATGTACCCGATTCTGGGTCTAAAGTTCCATCACCATACTTTTCAGTTATTCCATCAACAAATTTTTGCTCTTTTTCTTGAACTTCATTAAATTTTACTTTCAATTGAACTTCAGAATTTGACAATGATTCAATTTGTCTTTCCAACCTTAATTTAGCGACTGCTAATTGCCCTAAATTATTTTGAACTTCTATATATGATGTTTGAATTTCTTTCAATTCATCCATTTCATCTTTTGTGAATTTTGTGGCTTCTTCGTATTTTTGAGCCAACTTTGATTCTTCCGGCATTGTGTAACCTCCTGCTTTTTTTTTATTCTATTTGGTCATTAGTAGCATCACCTTCAAAACCAAATACTACTTTGGATGGTGATATAACTCTGGATGCTTCAAATATATGACCATTTACTAATTGTTTACTTGTTTCTGGTAATATATAACCACTCAATTTCCAAGTAAATGTTGTTTTTATTATTTTTTCAGTATCAAGTGTCATTTCTGATGAATCTGATAATCCACCTTCACTTGTTCCTAAAAATTTATAAGTTGTAGAATCACCGAAATATGTACTTTCGTGATATAAAAATGTTTCCAATATTAAATTCATCTGTTCCGTATAATTAGTCATAACAACAAAATCATACATACAATTTATAAAATCTGGCATTCCAGTAACCATTCGTTCCATAATAGGTTTCTTACCTGTCTGTACAGCAAACCTATCATATCTATTTGTTTTAGACCACCCCTGTGATCTTGTAACCAATATCTTCGAGCCATCTACATCAAAATCCATTGATTGTTGCATAGCATCATTCATTTCTACATTAGTTCTTTTGAATACAATTATAGGTAACATAAGAGAACCATTTTTATCTCTCAAAGCACCATTTTTTCTAATACTTTTCCACCGCTCTTCATTACCATATATTACAGGAACTTTTATTGTATCAGTTCCATCTTGAACTTTTATTGTCATTGTGTTTTTCAAATGATTCATTAAAGTTGTATCAATATCTTTTAATGTTATAGCATAATTCTTTGTAAAGTCTTTAATCATTACTGATTCACGACTATTTCCTTTATCTCTATTCTTAAAACCATCGGCTGATATTTCAGATGATCGATTATATGAACCTTTTGCTCTATCACCCTGTGATTTTGGATATGGATTAGTTATATTTTTTACAGCCATTATACTTTAACACCTTTTCGTCTTCGTTCTCTAATTCGTAATGCTTTTAATTTATCTTTTTTAGTTAATACCTTACCAGTTGTTACTTCTGACTTAACTGCATTCATATCAACATTACCAATAGCAATTTCTCGTTGAATATCTACTTCAACTGCTTCTGTACCTGTATGTGATTTAGTTTCACCAACTACATTTCCAAACCTATCAATCTTACCCATCATTCTATTCATCATTTCTTCTAATTTCAGATTTCCATTTTCTTCAGTCGGAGCTTGATAAATCTGTTCACCATACAAATTGCCCTCACTATCACTCAGGTTTACATAATTTATATTACCATCAATTTCTTTGGGTGTTTTCTGCCGAGGCATATAGTTTGGGTTCTTTGTATCAAACTTGGTTATTGTTTTACCTATTATTTTTTGAACTGCCATATTATCTGTTTCTTTCTTCTATTTGTAATCCCGACAATCTTACTCTATGAGCCGTAGCTTTTATTTCGTGTTTAAATCCTTGATGACCGTGTAATAGTTGTGGTTCTGTTGTGGTGTTAATTTCAAAATAAATATCATTCCAATCTACAATATCACCAATTTCTGGATAAAATCCTGCTTCTGATAATGTTGTTCTGTGGAAATACATTTCAATTGAAAAATTAGCATCAGCACCTATACCATCTTCGGATGTAAATTCGGGTTCATTATACTGAATTAAACAATTAACCCTAAACCCCTGATTATAATATTTAGTTGAAGATTCACCATACATATTTTCTTCGGTATTTTCAACCGATACCTTATATATATCTACTGTTTGTCCAATTATTTCATCTATTAATTCTTCATTAACAGCATCTATGAAATTTACTTCCTGTTGTGGTAAAAAAAATGGTTTATTAGTTGCCATATATCAGCTCCTTACAATTTGTAGCTTTGTAAATTACCATATAAAATTACTCCAATCAATAAACAGTAATGGGATAAAACTACCAATATAAATCCCGAGCGGAGAATGTGCTAATACCTGTCTATTAGCTTCCGCCTCTTCCGCTTCGGACTTTGCTTTTTCTGTCAGTGATACTGTTTCTAAAAATTCTTTTAATTCATCGAGCAATTGTGTCTTTTCTTCTCTACCTTCTGCTTTCAATCCTTCACCATCCATTGTCACTTCACCGTTCGGTAATGGCATTGATGAATATTTACTTCTTATAATACCCAATAATTCTTTTGATAAAGCTAATGTCATCTTTCGTATCCACTGACGACCTGATGAATTTATGTGAGAATATGTTAAAAATTTATATGGTACATTACTCGGGTCTGATACTTTGTTTGATGTATGACTTCGTGTGGTTGTGCCCTTTTCATCCTTAACATAATACTGAAAATATATTTTATCACCAGCATCATTATCAACGGGTCTTGGAAAAATCCTCAATTTATTATCAACCAATTCAAATGAATACGCTGATTTTCTAACCTTATCATTCGTTTCAATTGCTTGTGCCCTTGATATGTCATATGATATGGGCCTCATTACAAATGATACTGCTGGAGAAGCACTTCCCATACCAAAACCATCCAACATACTTCTTTGGTCAAATGACCCAGCGAATGGATCATAAAATCTTGTAATGGATGATGGGCCATAATTAAATACTCTCTGTATTTCTAACCTTTTATTTGTATGAGAACCAGTTACGACTGCTTCACTTTGTAAATCATATGTTTGTTTTGAACCTGTCAATACAATTGAACCACTATGTAATGTTAAACTACCTCCGACATTTACAGATTCCCCATATTGTTCTGACAATATCCAGGTTGTTCCTAAATGACCATGTTGTGTTTCAAATGAACCCGTTGAACCTAAGATGGACCCACTTTGTTTATTATCAGCCCCATAAGAGTTCCACATCCAATTTTTAGTATTGTAATTATTGATATGTGATGAATATTCAGATATAGATTCTTCAAACATAGCGTATATAGAACCCGAATCAAATTCAAGTTGCATAACTGGGTGCCCTAATCTTCTAGCTACCCACTTGCATACTTGAATACTTTCAGATGCGAATGTTGTATCGGCATCGTATATTCCGTATGGTGTAGAACCTATTGCTAATGCTGATTCTGTTGGGTCTGAATATATGTAATTGAATTTTGACATTTATATCTCCAAATAGGTATTTCTTTTCATCTATAAATATCAATAGAAACAAAAAAGGGTGAAATAATTCCCACCCTTTAAGTTGTTTTATTTTAGATTTAAGGTTTAACCACCGGTGAATGCTGAAGGTATCGTACCTCCAGTCAAAGTTTCTGTTATCGCCTTTTTGCCATTTTATTTCTCCAAAATGTTGAGTAACTACTCTCTTGGTTATTTTAATTTTTATTTATACTGATTATGTTCAGTTACTACGCTAATCAGTTCGTATATAAATATAAGATAAAACAAAAAACCCCATCAATTAAGACAGGGTTTTTCGATTGTTTATTTAACTAATTTATGCTAAATAAGAATTAAACTAAGTTTAAGTCCTTAATTGCGATTGTACCATAAAATTCAGGTCTAATCATTTTCTTAGCATATCTTGTCATCACACCTTTTCGTGGAGTGAAATCGGATGGATCATAAACAAGAGGTGTCATAATCAATGGAACATATGGAGCATATACAGCACCTGTTTCCAAGAAGTTACTACCTCTAAATCCAACCAATATTTGATTTTCAGTCATATAAGGATTCTTATATACCTGGAATCTACCATCAACAGCACCTATTTTGGTAACACCCATAGCATATTGTTGAGCATTAGCACCAGCACTTGAATTGTATCCTGGCAATGATTCAAGAATTGTTGATACTTTTGGAGAACAAACAACGAAGTTAGCTCCACCTCTAAGTGTCAATCTATGAATTTCATTTGACATTTTTTGGATTTTTCCAACAAGTGTCTGCCACCATTCAAATCGTGTACCATAGAATGTTGTTTTATTCCAAGCAGCTTCATTAGTACCAGTACCATTATAATCTTCACCTGGAGTAACTGACCAATAATCTGTTGTTACAGCATCTTGAATTAACATATCTAAGATTTCTAAATCTATTTCCATTGAAATATATTCAGATAACATTGAAGTTAATTCGGATTCAGCATCAACTGAATGATATGCATTCAAATCTTGAGCCAATTCAGGTGTCCATACAGCTTTCAACTTACGAGTTTTAGCAACGATTGCTTGACTTCTAAGTTGTAAATCAACTTCTGGAATTGCTAATGTATCAGATGCAGCATCACCAACAGTATCTTCAAAGTCACCTCTATCAGATTCAGTTGGTTGTTTTGAATAGATAGCTGAACAAGATGAGAAATTGGTTTCACTATGCGGACCCGGATTAAAGGTAAGAGATGTTGAACCAGATACTATAAACACAACATTAGTACCACCATATGTAGTAAATTGTGGTAATAAAGAGTGTATTGCAGTATTTGGTGTAACACCAGCAGATTCAGATATATTAAAAGATCTGACAGCTTTCAAATCAGCATCTGACAAATCACTAGCCAACGTTTCAATTTTATATAATTCAGCAGCACTAAGTGAAGCTGAAAACTCTTGGTTGAAGTTAATATCTTTATATGTTACAGAACTTGTAATAAATTCTCCAGTAGTAAGTATTGCATCAACCGACATTTTCAATCCTGCCGTTTCAGCAGTATTGATTGTGTAATCATATCTACCTTCACCATAAAGACCACCAACACCGTATGGAGCAGATGAACCAGATGGAGAGTTAGGACCAGTTTTACCTGCCAATGAATTTACATCACCACCAGGAACTGATACAGCATTATTAGTACCAAAACCTTCACCTTGTCCAGTTGTCTTACCATATTTAAAGTCTAAGTAAAATACCAAACCACTTGGTAAGTTCATTGGTTGAACTGATACAAATTCTTGAGCAGCAATTTCACCAAATATTCGTCTAACTAATGGTAAAGCAACACCTGACCATTCTTCTGAACCAGCACCAGCAGAAGCACCAGAAGCTCTTCCACCAACACCACTATTTTCTGAAATCAACTGTCTTGCTTGGTTTTCAAGTAATACAGCCATTCCACCTTTTTCAAAATCCTCATTTAAACCATCAAGAAGACCTGTTTTATCCCATTTTCCAACGAGAGCTTTAGTTTCTTCTTTCTGTTTTTTTGCAGGATTAGCGTTTAATAACGCATTGTTTATATAATCTGACATGATTATTTTCTCCTAATCTATTTGTTTATTATACCAGCAAGATGTCTAAATCTATTAGCGGTTTGTTCTTCTTCCGTAATTACCTTACGAGATTGTTTTGAAGATTTTGTTGAACCGATAACAGAACTTGCTGATTCTTTTATACTATATTTTCTCGTAATTGACCCATTTTCACCAAACTGCTCTGAAAGTGTAGAATAAACTAATTTAATCTCTCTTGTAGTATGTGCTCTGTCAAATGTTTCAACCACCTTTAGTTTTTGATTGTTATCCAAAGAATATTGTTTGAATAACTTGTTTGTAAATAAAAGTTTAGCATTCAAGATGTTTACTTCGTGAAGTTTGTCTTTCATATACTCAACGGCTTCTTTGTATTGTGCTAATTCAGATTCAAGATTTTCAACTTTTTCAGAATCATCATCAGAATTAAATGATTCTTCAACTTCTTCACCATCGGCTTCAAAATCTTCTTCTTCTTCAAAAATAGATTCATCAACTTCAAACTCTTCTTCATCATCACCACCATCAAATTCATCATCATCACCAGCGTCATCTTCTTCAGAAAGTTCATTTTCAAGTTCTTTGATAATTGCTTCCAAATCAAGTTCTTCACCTTCTTCTTCATCATCACCAAAATCAAAATCTTCTTCACCTTCTTCGTCATCTTCTTCTGATACTAAGGAATATGTTTTACCATTTACTTCAATAGTTTCTTCAACTTCCTCTTCATCTTCAAATGATTCATCATCACCGTCTTCATCTTCGTATTCATCTTCCCCACCGAAATCTTCATCTTCATCAAATGTTTCTTCGTCATCATACTCATCATCTTCTTCACGAAGTTTAGCAGATAACATTGATTTCAATTGAGGTGTGAATGCTTCTTCTAAAGCCATCTTAGCGTTTGCCAGTGCAGTTTCACGAACCGCTTTAGCATCAGCGATAGCTTCTTTTAAAATATCACCCATGATATTTCTCCTCACATTAATATGTTTGTAATATAGTTATTTGGAACTATAATAATAGTTAATTGGTATGTTTAGACACCACATAATCCGTTTCGTTAGTGGTGTATTTGTAGTTTTGTATTTATAAATATAGAATTATATAAAAAAAATTAATAATTTCTTTCGTTTTCTTTCATTTGTCTATACTTATGTCTTGATTTTATTAAATTTTTCTTTTTTCTTCGTGCCATTGATGGTTTTTCATAATACTGCCTATCTCTTAATTCAACCAACAATCCACTGTCCTTTACCATTCGTTTGAATTTCTTTAAAGCCCCTTCAATGTTATTGTTGAAAACTTTAACTTGTAACCCTGTTTGCGTTTTTTCTCTTCTTGCCATATTAACTTTTTACCCCTATATCGTGTTTTATTGCTAATTCTACAAACTTATTTTTGTAATAAGCATCTATATCTAATATAAATGTTGAACCTTTACCAACACCAAAATCATAGTCTTGTCCGACTTTCAATCTTGTTCTCTTTAAGACTTGTGCTGTTTTTTTTCTATCTGTCATAGGAATGATGAATTTAGCTCTTTTTGCTTCATTCAACTTCTGAATTTCTTCTCTGATGATTTGTTTTAGTCTTGTTTTTGTTAGTTTCATTTTCTAACCTCCGTATTGTTTACTTAATTTATTTATGTCTGCTAAAAATCTATTGACTTCGCTATCAGACCTACTTATAAGAAGAGCATTCCACCACTTTTTTTGGTCTTTTTCATTCTTTGCTAATAAATATGTTTTAAATGCAGATTGATTCTTATATTTTTTTATCATTTCTTTTTTCACGCTATCATTTGATAATTTATCTAAAATAGATGTTAATTTAGAATTTTGAATTTCTTCTCTGATGATTTGTCTTACTTTGTTTTCAACACTTTCATTCTGTTTTTTTGATTCCAAGAATTTTTTTGCCATATATCGTTCTTTTTTATATTCCGCTTTAACCCATTTCTTTCTCATTGATTCAGGCATATCATCATAATTTTCTGACATTGAATTATTAACAAACCAAGCAATCCGTCTTGCATCTGCATTTACGATTTTTCTGTATCGGTTTTCTTCTAATGTTTTCATCCACATTCGTATTTCCTTGATTGTTATTTTTTTCATTGTCTCATTTCCTTATTGTTTCTTTTCTGATGATTTGGTTAGTTTCATTTTGATTTCCTCATTCTAATTTCAACACCACCTGGTTTTTGAATACTTACCATTCCTATATTATCGCCTTTAGCATTTTTGAAATAATAAACATACCCTACACCAGGAACGTGCTGTTTTTTTGGTTTAATGTTTGGAAACATCTTTTTTACCTGAACCCAAACCTTCTTATTTAATGTTTTTTCACCAGTTTTTATTACTGTCCAATCAGATTCATTCAATAGTTGTATTTCTTCTCTGATGATTTCTTTAAGTTTTGTTTTAGTTAGTTTCATTTTAACTCTACTGTATGATGTTGCCACTCTTTCAATTCAATAAACTTACAACCAAGTAAGTTAATAATTTCTTGTTTTCGTCTTTTGTCTTTATCAGTTTGTTTTGTATGATAATTTTCATAGTATTCAACCACAACATTTTTATCTTTATCGTAGCCATCAACCCAATATCCTAATTCTTTGATATGATGTTCTCCGCCGTTTTCAGCGTGTTGGAAGTTGTATCCGTTTTCTTTTCCGTAATTGTCAATTATTTTACAAGCTTCTGGGTTGTAGTTTGGTTGAACCTTAAACTTTTTACTCCAAGTTTTTATATTAGATAATCTATTCTTTTTAATACTTTCGGCTGTGTGTTTTTTCCCCCAATGTGATATTCTCATTTTCATACGAGTTTCATCAGATGGTTTTCTACCAATAGCTTTTTGTCTAATCTTATCTTTTGTTTCTTCTGATAATTTACTTCCAAGTTGAGCTTCAGATTGATTTGCAACCCGTTTATCAGTTTCTTTTGTTAATCCCTTATTCCAAGCTACTCTTTCAACACCATACATAGGATTATTTTCACCAGATGCATTACAAGATTTACATTTTGTATCACCTTCTATTCCTCGTCTTAAACCTATCTTGTGTTTATACACGAGTTCTTTATCACATCCTGGACAATTTCTGATATATTTATTCACTATTTTCTTCTTCTTTTTCTTCTTGTATCAACATGGATTCACTTAAACACCCACGAGCAATACTTGTATGGCTATCTTCAACAATTTTGATTTCACTAATTTCAATAGGAAATTCATCCTGATTAAACTGTTCTTTTACTATATCTAAAAATCCCTTAACCAATACGCTACCACCGCCAAAAACGATAGGAACTGGTTTTGGAAATTGTGGTACAGTTTCTAAATTATTAAACTGATTTGTTAGGTTTACAAATAAATAGTTAATAAGTGCTAAATAGTAACTTCTGATAGCATTGATTATATTATATTCTTCTGAACCTTCTTGGTAAATATCGTTTATTGCTGATTTTCTTAAATCTAATAATTGTGAGTTTTCTTTAGTTGCAATCACCTTTGCAATAGTACACCCACAGTCCGCAGCTACATTTGTATCAATCCAATCACCACCTCTGGCTACTGAAAATGATAGCGATGACATTCCAGCGAACATTACTGCGATGTTTGCCATTCCCGCTCCAACTGATATAGCTATGCCAGTCAATTCATCATCAACTAACGATTCATATGCTAATGCCACACCCTCCTCAATTACATGAGTATCATATCCATATCCTTCAATGATTTGTTTCAATACATCTTTGTGATATGATACTTCACGAGTTTGGTCGATTGGTTTGGCTGGAACACAATATACACATACTTCATCTTTTTTAGCTTTTCCTAACAATTCACCGATGATTGCATTCAATACAGGCAATGCATCTTTTTCTTTTGGATTTAACAATCCTGATTGCATTGGTCTTTTTAATTCTGTTGTTGAAAATATCTGAGCATAGTTAAATGCATGTTGTCCAACTATGTGGACTTTACCTGCTTTTTCAACGAATGGTATTTGTTGGCGTTTTAACATTCTTTTTACTTGTTGAGCGTCACCGTCAACTGTAAGAAATACATTCCGTTGTTTTTTAATTGAATCTTTGGTAGCCGCTATATAATACGAAGTTCCACAATCGATTGATTTCGCCATATTTAACCTCCTATTTTAGTTTACCATTTTACTTTAGATTCTACTTTTTGTTTCAATTCAGCTGGTAATTCAA
>JACKQG010004489.1_pt1 | contig 16146 bp, 14 predicted proteins | sample 8237621 | NCBI WGS metagenome assembly JACKQG01 (sample SAMN15677084, study PRJNA649215) | marine metagenome | biome: marine; feature: Black Sea; material: saline water; isolation source: suspended particulate matter (SPM) from the Black Sea western gyre | collected 2013-06-09/2013-06-10 | depth... | reverse complement strand
TGGCCGCTACCTTCTTTTTAGGGGCTGCCTTTTTCTTCTTGGCCGCTACCTTCTTCTTGGGAGCCGCCTTTTTCTTCTTGGCTGCCACCTTCTTTTTAGAGGCTGCCTTTTTCTTCTTGGCTGCCACCTTCTTCTTTGCCGCCGCTTTTTTCTTCTTCTCTTCGTCTGCCATTACCGTTTCCTCTTCTTGGGTTGAACTTACCTGAATCTCTGGAGCCGCCTTCTTTAGCTTCTCGGCTGCACGACTAATAGACTTAAATACACTCTTATCATCAAAACCACCTTCAACTATCTCAAGGCGATCCTGATAAAACTTTGTAAGCGGCTCTTCAACTGACTCATACTCTCGAAGCCGGCGACTGATGGTCTCTTCACGATCGTCTACACGTCTATGTAGTCGACCACCGCATTCATCACACATCTTTTCCACAACTGGTGGGCTTGTATAAATATTAAATATTGATCCACACTCTCTACAGGTTAATCGGCCGGTCATCGACTCCATAAATTCATCATAGTCATACCTGATTAGTACAACACCTGCAAAACCTCGCCCCTGACGCAACAGAAATGCATCAACACCCTCTGCCTGGGCAGATGTTTTTGGTCCGCCTTCAAGAATAAAGCCATCCTCTACATCCTTTTCTGAGAGACGTTGATACATAACCTGAAGAACAAGATCATCATGAACAGGCTTCTTTCCCTTCTGTCCTTTCTGAATATCAAGCCCCAGCTGAGAACCACTCTCAACCTCACTCCTTAGAAGTTCGCTAACAGCAACTACTGGAACACCATATTTATCAGCCAGTTTATTCGCATATTCATCTTTCCCTGATCCTTCGGGACCAAGCAATGCCATCCTAATCATTACTTCATATTTTCCTTCATAACACTATCTATCACCCCTCAAATCAGGGAAAATTCCCAGAGAAAAAGCCCTTGGATTACTGAGGAGATCTTGATTTTTTATAATTCAATTGGTCTTGTTTATTTGTGACTGGGGCCAATTTTCTGTATAAGTTCAACCAGATATTGGTTTGTACCCCATATATATTCAGTTAACTGAAAAATGTCAATGAATTTATTGTGTTGATAACCACTTTTTGCGAACGAAATTGCAAGAAAAATTGAAATCCATGATCTCTCTGCAACTGAAATCAGCACTGTAAAGAGAGCCATGACAGAGCACTTGGGGCGACAGCCAGCTAATAAAACCTAAATATATTACTTAAAAATCAACTATTTAACAATTGTCAACAAGGAGTTAACTGAATGTCAGTAAAGAATGCTTTCTATGCACAGTCCGGTGGTGTTACCGCAGTAATCAACGCATCTGCCTGCGGTGTAATCGAAACTGCCCGCAAACACTCAGACAAAATCGGTACGGTCTACGCTGGACGTAACGGTATTATTGGAGCCCTAACTGAAGAGCTGATCGATACATCCAAAGAGTCTGATGAGAATATTGCTGCACTAAAAACGACCCCATCTGGCGGTTTTGGATCCTGTCGCTTCAAACTTAAGAGCCTCGAGGAGAACAAGCGTGAATATGAGCGCCTGATCGAGGTATTCAAGGCACATAATATCGGTTACTTCTTCTACAATGGTGGTGGCGACTCTGCAGATACCTGTTACAAGGTCTCTCAGCTCTCCGAGAAGATGGGGTTTCCGGTACAGGCAATTCATGTGCCCAAAACCGTAGATAATGATCTGCCAATTACTGACAACTGCCCAGGCTTTGGTTCAGTTGCGAAATATATTGCTGTCTCCACTCTGGAGGCCTCATATGATGTGCGTTCAATGGCTGCAACCTCTACCAAGATCTTTGTGATCGAAGTTATGGGACGTCATGCTGGCTGGATTGCTGCAGCCGGTGCACTGGTTGAGGATTACGGCATACCAGTAGTCACCCTCTTCCCCGAGGTTGAATTTAATCAGGAGAAGTTCCTGGCTGCAGTTGATGCCAAGGTCAAGGAGCATGGCTACTGCACCATCGTCGTATCTGAGGGTGCCCACTGGCCAGACGGCAAGTTCCTGGCAGAGCAGGGAACACGTGACTCCTTTGGCCATGCCCAGTTAGGTGGAGCCGCACCTGTAGTTGCAAATATCATCAAGGATGCATTGGGATACAAATTCCACTGGGCTGTTGCCGATTACCTGCAGCGTGCTGCACGCCACCTCGCATCCGCATCTGATGTGGAACAGGCCTATGCTCTTGGTGAAGCCGGGGTAAACTTTGCCCTTGATGGTGACAACTCCATCATGCCTACTGTGGTACGCACCTCAAACAATCCATATACATGGGAGATTGGCAAGGCTCCTCTATCCGAGGTAGCAAATGTAGAGAAGATGATGCCAATGGAGTTCATCTCCGAGGATGGCTTCGGTATTACCGATGGCTGCAAGGAGTACCTCTACCCACTAATGCAGGGCGAGGCTTACCCAGAATATGACGATAACGGCATGCCAAAATATGTGACCTTGGACAATGTTTCTGTCGATAAAAAGCTGGACAATTTTGAGATTTAACTTAACCGGCAGGAATCATCGGACGATCCTGTCACTATTTTTTTCAACCTTTAGGAGATTGTAATGTCCACCGAACTTTTGTTTTCACTAATCGCAGGTTTTGCTGCGATTGCCTATGGCGTTACGTCCATTCAATGGATTACTGCCAAATCAACCGGGAATGAGCGGATGCAAGAGATTGCAGCCGCCATACAGCAGGGTGCTCAAGCATATCTGACTCGCCAGTACGCTGCCATCAGTTACGTTGGTGTTGCACTGTTTGCGGTAATTGGTTTCTCTCTTGACTGGGCCACTGCCATCGGTTTTGCTGTCGGTGCAACATTCTCTGGTGCTGCCGGCTTTATTGGAATGAACATCTCTGTTCGCTCCAACTCGCGAACTGCCGAGGCTGCCAATAATGGAATCAATGCCGCTTTCCAGGTTGCCTTTCGCGGTGGTGCAATCACCGGTATGCTGGTTGTTGGTCTAGGCATCCTGGGTGTTGCTGGCTACTATGCTGTTCTTGCTGCTACAGGCATGGCGACTGAAGATATCCTTCACGCACTGGTTGGCCTGGCATTTGGCGGATCACTAATCTCCATATTTGCCCGTCTGGGTGGTGGTATCTTCACCAAGGGTGCTGATGTTGGCGCTGATATCGTGGGTAAGGTTGAGGCTGGAATCCCTGAGGATGACCCCCGTAACCCAGCTGTTATTGCCGATAATGTTGGTGATAATGTTGGTGACTGTGCCGGTATGGCTGCTGATCTCTTCGAGACCTATGCAGTAACCACTGTTGCAACCATGTTGCTAGGAATGTTGATGGTTGAGGGAAGTGATTCCGCCATCCTCTATCCTCTGGTACTTGGTGGTATCTCCATCATTGCCTCTATTGTAGGCACCTACTTTGTGAAGGTGGCCGATGGTGGCAAGATCATGAATGCCCTGTACAAGGGACTTGCAGTTGCTGGTGCAATTGCTGCGGTGGTCTTCTACCCGGTAACAACCATGATGTTTGGTGACGCATTGATCATTGATGGAGTAGAGGTTGCCTCACGCAGCATCTACTATGCGGCACTGATTGGTCTGGCACTTACCGCCGCGATGGTTGTGATTACCGAATACTACACCGCAACCGAGTATGCGCCGGTACGTGATATTGCTGAGGCATCGACCACTGGTGATGGTACAAATGTTATTGCCGGACTTGGTGTATCAATGAAATCAACTGCTGCTCCTGTTGTTGCTGTTTGTGCATCTATCTGGGGCTCATATGAGCTGGCAGGGCTATATGGAATTGCCATCGCTGCAACCTCCATGCTCTCCATGACCGGTATCATTGTTGCGCTGGACGCCTATGGCCCGATTACCGATAACGCTGGTGGTATTGCCGAGATGGCAGAGCTTCCTGAGGAGATTCGTAATATTACTGATCCTCTGGATGCTGTTGGTAACACTACAAAGGCTGTAACCAAGGGTTATGCAATCGGTTCTGCCGGCCTGGCTACACTGGTTCTATTTGCTGACTACACTCATGCTCTGGGTGGCAATGTAAACTTTGACCTCTCCAACCATATGGTAATTATTGGTCTATTCCTTGGTGGAATGATCCCTTACCTGTTTGGTGCAATGGCTATGGAGGCCGTGGGTCGTGCAGCTGGTGGTATCGTAAATGAGGTGCGCCGTCAGTTCCGGGAGATCCCTGGAATCATGGACCACCGCGCCAAGCCTGATTATGGCAAGGCAGTGGACATGCTGACCCGCTCCGCAATCAAGGAGATGATTGTTCCATCCATTCTTCCTATCGCGGCCCCTATTGTTGTAGGTCTGCTACTGGGTAAGGAGGCGCTGGGCGGCATGCTGATCGGCACCATCGTAACCGGCATCTTTATCGCGATCTCCATGACCACCGGTGGTGGTGCCTGGGATAACGCTAAAAAGTACATCGAGGATGGAAACTTTGGTGGCAAGGGATCTGATGCCCACAAGGCAGCGGTAACTGGTGACACTGTAGGTGACCCCTACAAGGACACAGCTGGTCCTGCGATCAACCCACTGATCAAGATCATCAATATTGTTGCCCTGATGATGGTGCCTCTACTGTAACGTTACAGTTACAATAATCTTCACTATTTGAAGATTCCCGAAAGGGGTACAATAAGGGCCGGGAAACCGGCCCTTTTTTATGGCTGATAATTGTTATATTGCAATTTTCCAAAAAATAATGGGGTCCTGTGGGAAACAACCATAACTAGCAAACAATAGTTAACAGCAATATAGGAGTATCATTTTATGAATCTGGATCGAGTATCTACCGGAAAAAACATTCCTGAAGAGATCAATGTCATTATTGAGATACCGGCCAATGCGGATCCGGTCAAATATGAGGTTGATAAGGAGACCGGTGCAATGTTTGTTGATCGCTTTATGAACACAGCCATGCACTATCCATGTAACTATGGTTATGTCCCTCACACCCTCTCAGATGACGGAGATCCAGTCGATGTTCTGGTGGTGACCCCATACCCCATAATTAGCGGCTCCGTAATCCGCTGTCGCCCTGTAGGAGTTCTACAGATGACTGATGAGGCAGGGGCTGATGCCAAGGTTCTGGCTGTTCCGGTATCCAAGCTATGCTCAATCTACAAGAATGCCAAAAGCCCTGAGGATGTCTCTCCAGTGCTACTGGAGAAGATCTCCCACTTCTTTGAACACTATAAAGATCTGGAAGAGGGCAAGTGGGTCAAGATTGATGGCTGGGAGGGTGCCGAGTCTGCCCATAAAGAGATCCTGGATAGTATTGAGAGATTCCAGAACGCACCTGAGAAGCCTAATTTCTAGTGAAAATCTGCATCATCTCTGATAGCCATGATCAGATAGATCTATTTCACTCAGCCCTGGCTGATGCCAAAGAGCGTGGAGCAGAGCTAGTGCTGCATTGTGGTGATGTTGTAGCCCCTTATACCCTAAAAAAGGCAAATCAGTTTGGTCTTCCTATCCATGTAATCCATGGCAATAATAAGGGCGATATAGCGGTTATGGGGAAACTGTCTCAAAATCCAGACAGTCTAATTAATTACCACGGTAGAGACGCATCTCTGGAGATTAATGGAAGAATGATTTTTATGGTCCATTTTCCAGATTATGCCGAGGCTCTGGCACTTACTGGAAAGTGGGATCTGATCTGCTGTGGGCACAATCACCGCTGCAAGATTGAATCAATAGAACATAATTCCAGCAACAATAATAAAACCACTCTACTGGTTAACCCCGGCAGCTCATCTGGAATGGATCGTGTTCAGCCAACATATATATTTGGTGATCTTGAGACAATGAAGTTCAAGATTGTGGATATTCCTGAGCCAGATCTACCGCCATACAGAAGGCCCTAAGAAAAAAGGGCACTCATGTCTCCATGAGCACCCTTTCCAGAGGTCCCCCCTCTTCACAAACTATTCACTAAAATGGGCTAAAGCGTGAGAACATCCCTCGCGGTGAGAGACCACGATTCATTGACCCCATCTCCCGGGTCATATGGAAAGTGCTGTTGGCCATATTCTGAGTTGATTGGTCTAGATTGTTCATGCTGGCCAACATTGGCTCCAGGGTCTGCATGTGGCCGGTAATCTGCTGCATATTTGTATTAATATTGTTCATACTGACAGTGACTGCCTCGATATTTCCATCAATTGCATTAATGTTACGCGACATCACCTCAACATTACCTGACATGCTCTCTACACCATCAACCATTTTTGCCATATGCTGCCCCATATATGGGTCAATACTGGTAGACATAACCTGAATGTTACGGGCTATGTGGGACATATCCTGAGTAAGATGGTAGATCATGTAGAAACCATAGATTGAGAGTACGCAGAATGCGAACAGAGCCGGATATACCACCATCTCCCAGCGTCTGGCACTCTTCTCGAAACAGCTGGCAAAACGTTCGAGTGGTTGTCCATCCAGAGAGACTGTTCCTGGTTCAATACCCATTGATTCACCCAGTTTCTCATCACTCATCTTTGTATCTTCTGACATAAATAAATCCTGTCCCGTTAATAGTTCGCGCACTTTAGCACGTTTTTTGAAAAAGAAAAAATAGCTGTAGTCTAAAATTAGAAAGTTCTAACTTACTGTTTTTTTAACATTTGCCGGGCAAGGCTGGCTGATAGCTGATCGGCCATTGCAGGGTCGATCCCGCGGATAACCGTCAGGATCTTCTCTGCCTCATCAGCCCTGTCAGCCAGGGTAAGAGCAACAGCTGCCCTGCCAAATGCTCTGACTGCCCTGGTCCAATCCTTCTTGGCATAGTAGATATTTCCCAATTCTCCCCAGCCATCTGGATTCATCGGCTCCTCCTGCAGAAGAGAGCGATAACTCTCTACAGCAAGCTCGTAATCACCCTCCCAGAACGCCTGTCGTCCACGATTCCAGAGCCACTGCAGCTCTGACTCCTCCTCCAGGCTCTCTATATGCCAGACATCAGAGCGTTTCTTCTCTGCGGTGATACCGTACGGATCGCTGCCAATTGACTTGCTGGATAACGGGCTAAACTGCTCTGCAAGCTTCTCCATGGGCTCTTTCATGGCAATAACCTGTTCCGCCGTTATTGGCATATCATCCATCATCTCTGATAGAGATATGGTGGGTTGTTTTTTCTCCAGACCCAACACCTCATCCAGGGCTGGAGGCTCAGATGGTTGCCCGATAGCACTGCCCTCTTCCACCGCAATCTTTTCTGGTTCTGGCTCCGTTGCTGCAACGGGAGGTTCTGCTATCTTTGACTCATCTATGGAGGCACTGTTTTGTGTATCTTCCTTAAAAATACGAGACTTAAGTTCAGAGACCGGCAGAGGTTTATTATCCTCATCTTCGGGCTCAACCGTTATTGCCAGAGAAGGCTCTTCTTTCTCATGCTCATCCTGGTGAATCTCTTCCGTATCGTGGTGACCAAAAATTGAGGACCACTCCTCCTGAATGCTATCCCTCTCCAGATAACCAATCACACCCAATCCAACAATTACTCCTGGAAGGATAGATGCGAGCATTCTGATCAAGATTTTCATATCAACTTCCTGTCTCTATGGGTGACTAAATAGGCGATAACAAAATTTGGTGGCAAAGTATAACAGTCTCATGGCCACTCTGGAAAACCGGCTGACTGGTCACTATCTGTCTGCTCAACCATGCGGTAGTTGTATGGTATGGAGAAGAGTGATGAGGGTGGGCGGGCAATCTGAATATTGCTCAGCTGTAGAGCAGCCCCATCATTTAGCTCAATTCGAACTGGGTACTGAATAGTTGGGTCATACCAGGCGGAGACTCCAATACTGAGATCACCAAACCCAAGCTCCGCACTCCAATGCTCGGTTACCCTACCATCTATCTCTTTCTCTCCCCTGTAGCCACATTCAAGAAGCATCATCTCCGCACAAAAACGGGCTGGATCACGTGGCACAGCAAGTGCTTCCTGTTGATAATACTCCTTTGAGCCTGGCTCCAACACATAGGCAATCCCGCGAAACATATCGGTAATACGGATCACTTCACTATCTGAACTCTTTCTCTCTTCTCTGATTGAATCATTGGCAACAAAGATACGCCCGCTGGATTGCAGTAACTTATGGTCATCAAAATAGGTGACATCTGCAGAAAACTCCGTCAATGCTTCAGCGGCTGTCGCTATACCGCTGAGTACAATGAGGAGTGTTTTTGCAAACAGTGATATCTTACTGGAACCCAAAATATTGGACCGGACTTCTCATCTGCGGGATCAAGGCCAGCGGATCCATTGCGTTAGCCCTTCTTACACCAAGCGCATACTCTGGCATAAATGATGGGTAATAAACCGGAGGTTGCTGACTCCATCTGTGGTCACGATACTCCTCCTCTCTTGACAGATTGTCTGCCTCACGAGCCATCGCCTCCATATCAAGGTCACTTGACTCAAACTCATCCAGCATCACCTCCTGAAATGGCGTATTTGCAGCAGAAAGTGAACTATGGTCTGCCGTTTGATTAGCTACACACGGCTGCATCTGCTGCTCTACAGGCTCCTCATTTAGTAGCTGATGGAGCTTTCCCTGCTGAATCTCGCCAAGCGCCCAGACATCTGCACGCTGCTGCTCCATTCCATTGATTCCAACTGACTGTAACGTCTCTTGAGATCCATTTCCCAAGCTCCATTCCGGATCAATCTCACTCAACTCCTCATCTCTGAACCTGCCAGCACTCACCTCTTCACCACTCTGTGGAGAGTATGAGGCATTAATTACTGGAAGCTCTTCATCCTGACGATACATCGCAAATTCTGCCTGAGGAGTATCTGACATACCATCTTCCACCACCTCTGTAGGGACACCAAAATCAAAGTGTCCTCCATATGGCCCCATCGGAGCCGGTGCAACCCATGAAACATCTGCAACCGCAGTGCCGCTTGCTGCCATAAGACCAAGAACCACCCCAAACCTTTTCTGACTCATAGTGCCCTCTCCTTTAGTTTAGAAAAAATCATGTTGCTACAGCCACTTCTTTATCATCCTCACCCCGACTAGCATTCTCAAGAACTGATGGGGGTGGAGTACCATCCGGATACAGAGCATCTCCTGCGCTCAGGCACCCCATAGGAATAATGATCAGGGTCAACAGTGTGGAGACCACTACACCAAATAGCAGTGCCACCGCCATGCCCTGAAAAATTGGGTCGGTAAGAATTACGCTGGAGCCACCAACCAACGCCAATGCAGTAATAATGATTGGGCGCATTCTCGCTTTTCCGGAACAGATAACCGCAGAGACAGGATCTTTACCTGACATCAATTCAAGCTGGGCAAAATCGACCAGCAGAATTGAGTTGCGTACAATAATTCCAGCTAACGCAATAAACCCAATCATTGAGGTTGCGGTAAATTCAGCCCCCATAATCCAGTGCCCCGGGACAATTCCAACCATTGTCAGCGGAATTGGTGCCATGATGACCAGTGGGATGACAAAGTTTCCAAACTGCCAGACGACCAGTATGTAAATCATCACCAGCGCCAGACCGAAGGCTATTCCCATATCACGGAAAGTTACATAGGTGACATGCCACTCACCATCCCACTTGAACCCTGACTTGAATGTCTCTTCTGGGGCCGAGATCCAGCCGCCCTCAATCTTCTCCCCCTGAGGCGTACGGAAATCCCTCTCCTCCATAATCCGCTCCAGATCAAACATCGCGTAGAGAGGTGCCGGCAGATCATTAACTGCATCACCCACCACATACTCCACGGCTCGCAGATCTTTATGGTATATCACGGGATCTTCCATAAAGGTCTCGAAGTGCCCAAGCTCACCCAATGAGACTGTGCTTTGCCCTCCCATTGTAGGAATAGGAAGATCAGAGAGGCTGACAATCTGTGAACGCACAGCCAGCGGAACCTCCATGGTAATTATTGTTGGCTCTCGAGTCTTGCCCTGCTTCACATCCCCCAGAGGTATCGACCCCATTGCCATGGAGAGGTTGCGGTTAATGGTCTCGACAGAGATCCCGCGACGATTTGCCTTCTCGGTATCCACCACAAAATGGAGCACTTGATGAGGATCATTCATATAGTTATCAACATCCTCCATTATAGGAGAGCTGTTAAAGATATCTGTCAGTTCAGCTGCCATGACGCGTCGTGTATGGGCATCAGGGCCATATATTTCAGCCACTACAGATTGCAGAACTGGTGGTCCTGGTGGGACCTCTGCAATCGTGATCCGTGCATTAGCCTTTTCTGCAATCGGCTTCAGTAGATCTCGGACCGCCATGGCAATCTCATGGCTACTGCGTTCACGCTCATTTTTATGGACCAGCTGGATCGAGATGGTTGCCATCCAGGGGTACTCTTGCAGATAGTAGTGACGAACCAGACCATTAAAATTAAACGGAGCTGCAACCCCAGAGTATGTCTGCAGTGCAGTAGACTCTGGAACCGCCTTCTCAATTACTGTAGCCATCTTTCGTGCCATGTTGGCAGTTACCGGTAGCGCAGTGCCGGTTGGCATACGAATCATCACATCAAACTCTGACTTGTTGTCGTAGGGCAACATCTTGGTCTTTACCCCATGGGTATAGAAGAGGGAGACAGAGATGAAGAAGCTGGCAATAATTGCAAACAGGACAAACCATCCAAGCACACGATTCTCGACCATTGGACGGATAAGTCCATCATAAAAATTCCCTATCCTCTCCTGTGACTTGTGCTCCTTCTCCTCGGCCGCCTTTAGTGCCTTCATAGATGGACGGAACTTCATGGTGAGCCATGGAGTAAATATAAATGCCGCAAATAGTGAGAATGCCATTGCTGCAGAGCCCAACACAGGAATTGGAGCCATGTAGGGGCCCATCATCCCGGTTACTGCGCCCATTGGCAGTAGTGCTGCAATTACCGTCAGGGTTGCCAGAATGGTTGGATTACCCACCTCACGAGTCGCATCAATTGCAGTCTCCTCATCCATCTCATTCTTCATTAACCAGCGGCGATAGATATTCTCGACCACAACAATGGCATCATCTACCAAAATACCAATAGAGAAGATCAGTGCAAATAGACTTACCCTGTTAATGCTGTAATCCAGCATATAGGCCGAAAATACAGTCAGCAGAATAACCACCGGAATTACGATTGTTACCACCACAGCGGGGCGCCACCCCAGGCTTAGATAGATCAATACTGTTACCGCCAACGTTGCAACCACCAGCTTGAATAGTAGTTCATCAACCTTGTCTTTGGCTGTTGCTCCATAGTTACGGGTTACATCCACATGAATATTTGATGGAATCAGGACCCCCTTAAGCTCCTCAACCTTGGCCAGGATTGCGTTGGCAACGGGAACTGCATTACTACCCTCTTTTTTGGCCACCGCAATAGTTACCGCCGGGAGCCCTCTGGCATCATAGCCCCCCTGATAACCATCCCCGGTATAAAACTCAACCATCCCCTTGGCCTCTTCCGGCCCCTGATAGACACTGGCAATATCTCGCACATAAACCGGCATGTCATTGTGGACACCAATGATCAGATTGGAGATCTGTTTGGCAGTATGGAGGAATGAGCCGGTATATACCTTGAAGTTAAGATTTCCCGCCTCAGAGTTACCTGCAGCCTGCTCTCCATTGGCGGTACGGATAGTATTTGCAATCTGATCCAGACTAATTCCATATCCTGACAGACGCTCCGGCATCACCTCAATTCTTACCTGGGTGCGGCGCCCCCCAACAATAAATGCCTCGCCTGTATCGGGAATAGTCTCCAGGATATGTAGCACATCCGTTGAGAGTGAACGTATAGCGCTATCATCCACCTCGTCTGACCATAACGTCAGGTTAACAATTGGTACATCATCAATACCCTTAGCCTTAACCAATGGCTGCCCAACTCCGGGCGGAATGCGATCCTGATTTGCGGAAAGTTTGTTATAGACCTTCACCAATGAGGGGATAACCTGCTCCCCAACCACGAACTGTACTGTGACCACACCCATACCACGCTGGGTTGCGGAGTAGACATGTTTAACCCCGGGGATCTCGCTCATGATCAGTTCCAGCGGTTCAATGGCAATACCGGAGAGCTGTTCTGCGTGGATGCCTGGTGCCTGTACAAATAGATCCACCATTGGAACTGAGATCTGGGGATCCTCCTGACGAGGAGTCAACATCAACCCAAGAAATCCCATAGCCAACATTGCAAAAAGGAGTAGTGGGGATAGAGGAGAGTGGATGAACGCCTTTGCCATCCCTCCCGCAAGACCGAGAGATTGTTTACTCATATCAAATTCTCCCGCTAGAAGCGTCGATTACCTTCGCCACTACCCCATCCGGTTGCTGATGGAGAGACAATTAACTGCTCCCCTACCACCAGGCCAGAGAGGATAGTCACATGCTTGTTGTCCACCAGCTCTCCCACTCGTACTACTCGCAACTCAGGCTCTCCTGACTCATCCAACACAAATACTGCCGGCAGAGTTCCTCTCCACAACAGTGATGAGGTCGGGATCACCGGATAACTTGATACCGGCGCCTGCATGTCAGGAATCATTATTTCAGAGTACATGCCAGGTGCAGCAGGGCTACCCTTTGGCAGATCAAATTTTACCTTCACACTATGTCGCATCATGTCGGCACTAGGGTAGATTTGTGCCACCCGCACATCCAGACGCACTCCACCAACATCAAGTTTGGCGGGCAGTACCATACCCTCTTCGAGACCAGAGACGAGTCTGGCAGGAACCTCAACCAGCAGTTGCAGACGATCAACATCGGCAAACTGAACCAGGGGCTGGCCCGGCTGCACCGTATCACCGATCTCAACCATTTTTCTCATGATTATTCCCGAGAATGGTGCAATGGATTTTGCATTACGAATCTGCGCATCTAGCTGCTTGAGCTGTGCATCGGCCTGAATTACTGCGGCCTGTGCCGACTCCACCTGGGTCTGCTGTGAGAAGATGTCTGAGTAACGCTCAAAATCAGGATCACCCTCACCAAAACCGGATGAGCGCATGGGATCTGTGAACATCCTCATCATGCTTGGCAACCCACCCATCATGGCATCACCCTGATAATTTGGAGAGATAATCGCCTTGTTGTACTGCACATCAGCATTTCGCAGAGAGGCCTCTGCAATTCTCATTTGTGCCGCAATCTCCTGACGTTTCGCCAGCAAGGTGTCATCATCAATTTCTACCAGCACCTCCCCATCTTCAAATCGGTCGCCCTCTTTTCCCGCAATTGACTCAATACTGCCAGGCAGCTCTGCATTGAGAGTCACCATTTTGTAGGGGACAATTGTTCCTCCAAGAGTAACGCTGATTCCAGTACGGGCAGAGCCAATCGTAATGACATTATCAAGTGATCCATCTCTCTCTTCTGCAGAGCTTGTACCCCCTTGCGACTCCTCGTCTGCCGCAAAAACATAAAAACCCACCGCTAGTGCCGCCACCATAGAAAAGAGGTTTTTCGATAACATCATATTAAACTTTCTCGTTGTAAAATTGACTGCTCCCCCTCACCGCAAGATGAGGAGGAGCAATAAACTGTGACATAAAGCCTTTAGACACGACCCATTACAGTAAATGTCTTGATAAATGGAGCTGCCATTTTTGGGTTTTTGACCATGGCGCCGTAATCACCCACAGCGAATTTCAGCTTGCCTGTTGTATAGGCTGTTCCCAGACCCATCATGCCTGGCGCTTTTTTCATCCACTTGGCCCAGTGATCTTCAGAACAACGGAGATCCCAGTTCATATCTTCACCATTGTAACTGCCTGCTGAAACAACCTTTCCATCCTCTACCTTCAATACACCTCGTGGCTGATCCTCCCCCTGGACACCGTAAGCAATCGTAGAGTTGAAATTGATCTCACTCAATGCATCGGTCAAGCCTGACTCATTGTTCCACTCACCCATAAATGTGTTCATCCACTCCTCAGAAAATAGCTCTGCCATTTTTTTCTCCTTTGATCTTCCTTGAAAATACCTCATTTAAGAGGCAAAAAAGTCCCGGCTGGAACATGCCTCATACTATAGTGAAAAAGGGTAAAAATAGGAAGCAAAAACAGCTTAAATTACGCAAAAAACGCAACATATAGTGTAATCGACCAATTAACACACACTATATATAGTGTTAGGAAGCTGTGGATAACTTATGGATAATCAGGTGAAAACAGCCTGTTTTATCTGCAAATCATGGAGATGTAGATTTCAATAAAACTATTGAATGTGTGTCTGCTATCTCTATGCAGGAGTATTATGCTCCACCCAGCGTTCACCCTCTTCAAGCTGCTCTTTTTTCCAGAATGGGGCACGTGATTTGAGCTCCTCAATCAAGAAACGGGCCGCCTCAAAGGCAACTCCACGATGTGCCGACCAGGCCGCAACAAGCACAATTGGATCATTAGGCATCATTGCACCAACACGGTGAATAATAAGCGTATCGAGCACCTCCCAACGCTCTGCCGCCTCCTGCGAGATCTTCTCCAGATAGCTGTCGGTCATCCCCGGATAGTGCTCCAGAAACATCCCGCTGACACCATCACCCTCATTGAACTCACGCATAGTCCCGGAGAATACAGTTGCTGCGCCATACTGCCCTGCGTGAACAGGATCCAGCACCTCCTTTTCGTAACGCTGGATCTCCTCCCAGGGGGAGAATGGATTCTCACGAATTTCAATCATTACAATTAACCCCCTGTAACCGGAGGGAAAAATGCAACCTCATCCCCATCTGCTACCGGGGTGTCAGCATCCGAATATTCCATGTTTCGAGCCATCAGCAGATTGGCAGGGCGCTCCTTGCCATCAGCAATCTTCTCCCATACCTCTCCAATAGTTGAGACCTCGGATGGCTCAAGTTGAGCACCCTCTCGTCCCATCTCTTCCCGTAGACTCGCAAAAAAGCGTACCTGTATCATTCTGTTTCTCTTGTAGAGTATAAAGATATAGATGTTACCTCATGATGCTCAGAAGGTGAATCGTGCTTTCTGGGGCACTCTCTTGCCTTACGGCAACTCACCTTGTAGTCTCTAACTTTTACCAACACCTCAAACAATGGGGTCAGGCTTGCTTTATTGTCGTTATTCTCAAGTAACGACAATAAAGCAAGCCTGACCCCATAATAAGGAAAACAGAGATGAGCGAGCTAACCCACTTTAATGCCTCCGGCGAGGCCCATATGGTCGATGTCGGGGCCAAGGATGTCACCCTGCGGGTTGCCGTAACCGAGGGGAGAATTTCCATGTTTCCATCAACCCTGGAACATATCCTCAAGGGAGACCACAAAAAAGGTGATGTACTTGGTATCGCCCGTGTTGCCGGGATTATGGCTGCGAAAAAGACTGCCGACCTGATTCCACTCTGTCACCCACTGGCCCTGACCCATGTGGAAATTGATCTAACCCCCCTTCCTGACGAGAATGCCGTGCACTGCCTGGCGACAGTCGAGACCCGTGGCCAGACCGGGGTCGAGATGGAGGCACTCACTGCCACTCAGGTTGCCCTACTTACAATCTATGATATGTGCAAGGCTGTAGATCGCGGCATGGAGATGGGCGGCGTCAGACTGCTGGAAAAAAAAGGTGGAAAATCAGGGCATTGGAAGCGTGAAGATTAGCTATAAATCTCACTTCCGCCTTCGGTAAACTCCTTCGACTTCTCCTCCATCCCTTGCTGCTGGGCAGCAAAATCGCGTACCTCCTGACTGATCTTCATTGAACAGAATTTGGGGCCACACATCGAACAGAAGTGGGCCACCTTGGCTGACTCCTTTGGCAGGGTTGCATCATGGAACTCAACTGCCCGCTCCGGATCAAGTGCCAGGGCGAACTGGTCATGCCAGCGGAACTCAAAGCGCGCCTTGCTCATCGCATTATCCCGAACCTGCGCACCCGGATGTCCTTTTGCCAGATCTGCCGCGTGAGCTGCAATCTTGTAGGTGACGATTCCCTCTCGAACATCCTCCTTGTCCGGTAGCCCCAGATGCTCTTTTGGAGTTACGTAGCAGAGCATTGCCGTGCCGTACCAACCGATCATTGCGGCACCAATTGCGGAGGTTATGTGGTCGTATCCAGGGGCGATATCACTTACCAGCGGCCCCAGGGTATAGAATG
>JACKQG010004488.1_pt1 | contig 16152 bp, 17 predicted proteins | sample 8237621 | NCBI WGS metagenome assembly JACKQG01 (sample SAMN15677084, study PRJNA649215) | marine metagenome | biome: marine; feature: Black Sea; material: saline water; isolation source: suspended particulate matter (SPM) from the Black Sea western gyre | collected 2013-06-09/2013-06-10 | depth... | reverse complement strand
AGAAGACGGCATACGATATCCACTAATATCCGTTACAATGAAAACCTGGATATTCAGGCTGTGTATCAGTCTGGTAATGATGAAAATGGGACGCTTGCCGCTACTGCGGTGGAGACGGAGTTTGATGGTTTCACCGTTATCGCCGGATATCGGCATATCAACTGGTCGTACATCCTGCAATATGACAATGTGAGTTCCAGTGATGTGTCTTCCATTGAGAAGGACAGAATTTCACCATCTGTCTGGTATTTTTTAAGGGATAACTTTAAGGCCGGGCTGGCTTTGAGGCTTGACCTGAATGAAAACATTGAGAACCATGAGGCGGCTTTTGAAATTCGCACCATGTTCTAATTTTCAGTAGAGTTTGCCTCCCTTTCCCAGTTGGGGAAGGGAGGTTTTTTTTTAAAGGCTGTTCAAAATTTCCTGGCGTTTTTTTTCATATTCTTTTTCGTTGATCAATCCTTCGCTTTTCAACTCATCCAAAACCTTCAGTCGGTTTTTTGCGTTTGTCGGGGAACCCTCATGTTGTGGCAGAGCAGGTTTTTTCAATATACGCTTTGGATTGGGATGGAAGTTGATAAACAGGACCCAATTGCTTATATCTTGAATCAGGTTTTTTTGGCGTTCATGGGTTTTATACTTTTGCCCGGTTAAAGGAACCAGTCGCCATGAGTCTCCCATAAGGCTGAAGTCGCCTATTTCACGTTTAGACCGGTTGATGGTTGTTATTCTCCAGTTCATTCCTTGACTTGTTAAAAAAGTATCTCCTTTCAACAGGGTTTTCCCTTTTGAATTTTTGATTTGATAGGTAACGCGATGATTTTTACTGGACAGGGCGAATTGCTCCTTAATCCTGGGTGCCAAAACCTGTATATCGTGTGAGGAAAAGACTCTTTTTTTTGGGGACCAGGAAACATTTCGTTCCTGATAAGCCAAAGACAGCATGAATTTTTGCAGGGTTTTTAAGTTGAAGGCATAAGGTTGTATCACCTTCAGGTGGTATTCATTTTTTTCCTGATTCTCCAGCGGTGCGGTTGCCACAGAATAGCTATGGTTTTTTGCGTGAGGTTGACAGTAGGCCCGATCTGCCAAAAGGGTGACCAGAAGCAGAAATATCAGGGTTTTTATTCGGAGATGTTGGGGCATCGGATTGTGATTAATACGATAACATTCAGGGTTTGATATGGCATTTTTTGCATGAACTTTTGACGCTGAAAGCTTTTTGCCCGTCATGGCAGGTTCCACAGTATTCACCTTGTTTTAAAGTTTTCATCGTCATGGCATTTCCGGCATCGGCACTGCCCTTTTCTTTTTTAAAGATTGTGTCATGGCAGTCTGTGCATGGGTTGCCGGCCCCGCCATGTTTGTCGTGGCTGAAAATGACAGGTGCGAAATTTTTAGTGTCTTTAAACCAGATGTCTCCTCCATGTTTTTCCGCACCGGTTGCCAATGTCGGAAAAGTGAGGGCTACGACAAGCATTAATGTTTTTGTGGTTAAATAAGTCTTGTCCATGAATTTCTCTTTCCTGTTAAACGATCAGTAATCTGTTCTTAATTCCATTTTAACATAACCGGGGAATCGAAAAGATTCTTCATATCTTATTTGATTCGATCAGGGCTGAAGTGGCAGAGCTGGATAGTAAAGGTTTGTGAATAAAAAATATTTTATCCTAACTGCGGAAAAGGTGAAAAATAGTATGCAAATGTTTGCTGGATATTGGCAGGTATATTTTATAAAGTATTATAAATTAATGAGTTATTCTTCTAATAAATTTGGGGCATGAACATTGCTGCAATATATCAAGGTGCGGACCGAACACTTTGATCGGTATGCGAAGCTTCGTTGGAATCGGGTTTTCTTGAGAAGAATTGCATGACAGTATTTTGCGCCTCTGGGAGTGGTGGGTTATAATATACAATTCCCTGATTTTTGGAGTTTTAAGAGATGCTTTTTGAATTTGAAGATTCAACGTTGCAACCCATTTATGAAAAAGTTATGGCCGGAACCCGTCTTTCCTATGAGGATGGCGTGGCCCTTTGGAAATCCTGCGATCTACTGGGTGTGGGGTATATGGCTAATATTGTGAGAGAAAGGTTGAATGGGGATAAGACCTACTTCATTCACAACCGACATATCAACCCGACAAATGTTTGTGTTCTCAGTTGCCAGTTTTGCGCCTTCGGAGTCAAGGCCGATAATCCGCACGCTTATGAGAAGTCGTTGGAAGAAATTTTTTTGGATGCTGAAAAATATAACGGGGGGGAGGTCAGCGAATTTCATATTGTTGGTGGTCTTCATCCTGATTATCCGTTTGAATATTATCTGGATTTGTTAAAGGGGTTGAAAGAACGCTTTCCGAGGGTTCATATACAGGCCTATACAGCCGTGGAATTGGAATACCTTTCCCGCCTGGGAAACCTTCCTTTGAAAGAAACTTTGGAAGTATTAAAGGAGGCCGGTTTAGGTTCCATTCCCGGTGGAGGCGCGGAAATTTTTGCAAAACGGGTACGCCGAAAAATTTGCGGGGACAAGATCACGGGCGAAGAGTGGTTGCAGGTTCATGAAATTGCCCATTCGGTCGGATTAAGAAGTAACGCGACCATGCTTTACGGACATTTGGAAACGGTGGAAGAAAGGACGGATCATCTGGTGCGTCTGCGGGAATTGCAAGACCAGACGCATGGGTTTGTCACGTTTATTCCGTTAGCTTTTCATCCTGAAAATACTGTGTTGGATTTTTTGAAAACCACACCGGGGCAGTTAGATCTCAGGGCCTTGGCAGTTTCAAGGTTGATGCTGGATAACTTCCCACATGTGAAGGCCTTCTGGATTATGATCACACCCAAAATTGCCCAGCTTGCCCAGTCTTTTGGTGCGGATGATATGGATGGAACGGTTGTTGAGGAAAAGATCATTCATGCTGCTGGAGCGGCCACGGATCAGGTTTTTCACAAGGATCAAATCATCCACATGATAACGGAATCGGGGAGAAAACCTGTAGAGCGGGACACTCTCTACGAGAAGGTTGAGGAATGGAAGGCTAGGGTGGCACTTTAGCATGTAATGTTCTGCTGTGAGTATGAGGTGCTGGCTCAAAACAACTTGTTTTTACGAAATCTCAACGGATGTTTAATTGGGGCTTTACATTTAAGGTGCATATGACTACAATTAATTCACACACTTGAATTTCGAATTTAGTAGCAGGTCTCAATGTATAGCTATTTATGGATTTAACTTGGTAGAGTAATTTCAACTTTTTAGCAAAAAAGGAACAACGACATGGGGTATGAAGGCAAGAAAGTACTGGTGGTCGATGATTCTGCGGTGATGCGGCAAATCATTAAAAAGAACTTGAAAGAGCTTGGCTTTGCTGATCTCACTGAAGCCGAGGATGGTGCTGCGGGCCTGAAGAAAGCTGGCGAAGGCGGATTTGATCTTATCGTGTCGGATTGGAATATGCCAAATATGACCGGTTTGGAATTCTTAAAAGCGGTTCGCGCGGATGGTGCTTTAAAAGGGATTGCCTTTATTATGGTGACATCCGAAGCGGATAAAGAAAAAATCATGGAAGCGGTGCAGGCCGGTGTGAATCAGTACATTGTAAAACCTTTTAATGCGGTTCAACTGGAAGAAAAAATTAAAGCCATAAAATTTTAGCTTTAAAAATATGCTAGCAACTTGAGGCAGTTTACTATGAAGTCTTTCGAGAGAGGGAGGACGTTCATTCTGAAATGCTGCTAAATGGAACGGGGCCGACCCCTAAATAAAGAGGAATTATGCATGGCAACAATCAATTTTAACGATGGAGCAATGCCGAGTGTGTTGACAGACGTTAGTAGGGATTCAATATTGTCAATATTCAATACAATTTTTGGATCGGAACCAACACTTGAGAGCACAGAAGAGCGTGAGGGTCTTGGGGATGGGGTGGTTGGTATCATCTCATTCATGGGGGATGTGAACTATATTATCATGCTGGGTCTTCCGAAGAGTTCGGCGATTGCTATGGCATCCAAGTTTTGTGGTTTTGACATCGACTATGACAGCCCTGATATGGGGGATGTGGTTGGGGAGTTGGCGAATGTTTTAGCTGGAGACATTGTTGCCAGAATGTCCAATGAAGATTTTAAAGTAACCATGTCATTGCCAACGATCATGCGTGGGCACGATGTTGAACCTCTGTTGCCTAGAGGCTTGCCCTTGGTAAAGCTCCACTTTTCGATGCCAGAAGGGAATTTCACACTGAAGGTGGCTGGGGCAAAATCTGGGGATTTGGTAGGTCGAAAACCAGGGGCCTGAGTTTTCCCCGCCGAATTATTTTTCTGATGCTTTTTGTGTTGATCAAGTTTGAAAGCTACAGACGAATCAAGAATGTTTATTTCAATAAAAAATGAATTTTAAAGAACTTAATGTCGTTATCTTTAGGATAAATTAAAAGCCTGTCTAATTGAGGTCACATTATGAATGATTCAAGTAAAGATGAACCGGTTGCTCCTGACCTGAGCCTGGATGAAGATTTGGCGCAGGAAGATGGAATGGGTGAAATCGTCAATGAATTTTTGGTTGAGAGTTATGAAAATCTGGACCAGTTGGACCAGGACCTTATTAATCTGGAGCAGAGCCCCGGTGACATAAACATCCTCTCAAGCATTTTCAGAACCATCCATACAGTAAAGGGCACTTGTGGCTTCATTGGTTTCACTAAACTGGAATCTGTGGCGCACATTGGTGAAAATCTGTTAGGCAAATTGCGCGATGGTGAGTTGAAATTGAACCCTGCCAGAACCAGCGCTCTTTTGGCTATGGTGGATGCTATCCGGCAGATGCTTTCCTGTATCGAAAATGACAGCAATGAAGGCAGTGTGGATTATTCCGGCTTGGTTGAAACATTGACCCGGCTGCAGACAGATGATGTGGCGGACGCATCGCCTGTTGTTGAAGCGAAACAAAATGAGACGGCTCCTGTCTCTTCAACGGAAACAAAAACCGAGTCGGCGGATGCCGCTACTGATGAGCCTGTCAAGCCTTCGGCTGAAATTGATGAGGATATGGAACCCATCGTTAATGAATTTTTGGTTGAGAGTTATGAAAATTTAGATCGTCTGGATAAAGACCTTATTGAGTTGGAGCAAGACCCGGGAAACACAGAAATTCTTTCCAGCATTTTCAGAACCATCCATACGATTAAAGGAACCTGTGGTTTTATTGGGTTGCATAAGCTGGAAAAGGTCGCACATGTGGGCGAAAACCTTTTAGGTAAACTTCGGGATGGTGAGCTGGATTTGAATCCTCCAAGAACCAGTGCCTTGTTGGCGATGGTGGATGCTATACGGCAAATGCTGGGTTGCATTGAGGGCGATCGTAATGAAGGCGATGTGGATTATTCAAGTCTGGTCGATACTCTGGGTAAATTGCTGACCGATGGAGGGTCGGCCGAAGTGGCCGCTTCTGCACCTGCACCGCTGGAGTCTGCAGCTGTACCGGCAGAAGAGGGAAAAGAAGAGAGGGAATTTGTCCCTGCTGATGCTAAAAAAGATCGGCGGACGGCCACTCCTGAGGCGCAGGCAGAACATGTAGCTAAGAACGGGGATAAACGGGCTACCGATGACCGGCGCAAGGAAACTCGTGGCGTGGCTGATTCAAGCATTCGTGTGGATGTGGATATTCTTGATCGGCTTATGAATCTTGTGGGTGAGCTGGTGCTGGCCCGAAACCAGATATTACAATATGCTCCAGCGCAGAGCGACTCTACGTTTATTGCAACCAGTCAGCATTTGAATCTGGTTACTACGGAGTTGCAGGAAGGTGTAATGAAAACCCGGATGCAACCTATTGGGAATATATGGGGTAAGTTTCCTCGTGTGGTTCGGGATCTTTCCATGGCTGTTGGTAAAAAGATTCGCCTGGAGATGGAAGGCAAGGATACGGAGTTGGACAAGACGTTGATTGAAGCAATCAAAGATCCTCTAACGCATATTGTCAGGAACTCCTGTGATCATGGTATTGAATCTCCTGAAACACGTGTGGCAAATGGAAAGGACGAGGAAGGTACTCTGTTGTTGCGTGCTTTCCATGAAGGCGGCCAAGTCAATATAGAGATCATTGACGATGGTGGTGGGATTGATCCTGAGAAAATTAAAAGTAAAGCTCTTGAAAAAAATGTTATCACACAGGAGCAGGCAGATAGGATGGGAGACCGGGAGTTGGTCAACCTCGTTTTTGCTCCCGGATTTTCTACCGCTGCAAAGGTGACCAATGTGTCGGGGCGTGGTGTAGGAATGGATGTGGTTCGTACCAATATTGAAAAAATTGGGGGATCGGTAGATATCCAGAGTGCTCCGGGAAAAGGCACCACCTTGCGAGTTAAGATTCCTCTTACTCTGGCGATTATTCCGGCCTTGATCATCACCACAGCCGGAGAGCGTTACGCTATCCCGCAGGTGAACCTGCTTGAACTGGTACGTCTTGACGGGGAGGAGGCTAAAAAGTCTGTTGAACTGATTCAAGGTGTGCCGGTGTACCGTCTGCGTGGAAACTTGCTCCCTTTGGTTTCTCTAAATGATGAACTGAAAGTGGCCAAAGATGTAGAGAGTGATGCCATTAATATCGTTGTTCTGCATGCAGACGAACGTCAGTTTGGTCTTGTAGTTGAAGGAATCAGTGATACCGAGGAAATTGTGGTCAAGCCTCTGGGCAAACAGCTCAAAGGCATTTCGGCATTTTCAGGAGCTACCATAATGGGAGACGGCAAACTGGCGCTGATTCTGGATGTCATGGGGCTTGCCCAAAAAGCGCGTGTTATTTCTGAACATCAGGATAAATCTATTTCAAAAGGTTCAACTGCGCAAGGTGCTGGAGGTGATTGTCAAACCCTGCTCGTTTTTGGTTTGGAGAAAGATGACCGCATAGCGATACCGTTGTCTGAGGTTGCGCGTCTGGAAGAGTTTAGGCGTTCTGATGTGGAACGATCTGGTGATCAGGATGTTGTGCAATATCGCGGCGAAATTATGCCGCTGATTTACCTCAAAAAGGCTCTTAATAAAGTTGCAGCAGCAGAGGACTCAGAAAAGGAACTGATGCAGGCTATCGTTTTTACCAAGAACGACAGAAGTGTCGGACTGGTCGTGGAACGCATCATCGATATCGTTGAAGAGTCTATCACGGTTAAACGTGGGGCCAATCGGCCAGGTGTACTGGGGACCATTGTTGTGCAAGATCGGGTGACCGACCTTCTTGACGTGGATAATGTTGTGCAAGCTGCTGACCCCAGTTTCCTGATAGAAACCAAAGCAGTTGCTTTAGCAGAGGGGGTCTGACATGGCAGAGCAAAAACAATTTTGTACTTTTTATCTCGACAGTCATATGTTTGGGGTGAAAGTTGAACAAGTTCAGGAGGTATTTCGTTATCAGGAGATGACCCAGGTTCCTCTGGCTCCTCCCGAAGTGCGTGGACTGATAAATCTCCGTGGGCAAATTATCACAGCCATTGACTTGAGGCAGCGTTTGGGGATGGAACCCCGGCCCGAAGACAAACTCCCCATGAATGTGGTGGTGAGGACGAAAGATGGAGTGGTGAGCCTTCTGGTTGATGAAATAGCAGATGTGCTGGAAGTGTCTGAGGAGACTCATGAACGACCTCCTGAAACCATTCCTAATGAAGTTCGGCAGCTGGTGCTGGGTGTCTATAAATTGCCGGGTAAATTGCTGTTGATTTTAGATTCCGAGAAAGCCGTAAATGTGAATACGGGGGCTTTGGTGCCTTAGCTCCAGTCAGCTTGGCTAGAACCGCCCAACCTTTAATAGTGAAGTGATTTTCTGGCTAATCTGGTTGAGGGGAAGAATTTCATCGGCTAAACCTGCCCGAGCTACAAAGCCGGGCATTCCCCATACCACACTGCTTTCCTCGTCCTGAACGATGACCTGGCCCCCTGCGTCCTTGATATGTTCGCAACCAATCAGGCCGTCCTGTCCCATTCCTGTTAAAATAACCGATAAGGTTTTGCCTCCATAAATATCCGCCACGGAGCGAAATAAAGGGTCCACCGCAGGTCGGCAGGAATTTTCCTGTGGGTTCTGGTTTGTCTGTAGATAAACACCGTCGGCTTTTTTTTCAAGAACCATATGGAAGTCTCCCGGCGCAATCCAGACTTGTCCAGCCTTGATTTTTTCACCAGCCCGGCCCTCCTGAACATCCAGCGGAGATTTTGCTGACAGTCTTTCGGCAAGAAGCTTGGTGAAAAAGGGAGGCATATGCTGAACCATAACAATCGGCACTGGCAGGTCACCAGGAAGAGTGGGAATGAGTTCTGCCAGAGCGTTGGGTCCGCCAGTGGAAACGCCAATCGCGAGAATATCTATTTTCTGGTTCAGAGTTCTTTGGGCTACTGAGGGGTTTTTGAATGGTGTGGATATTTTTGCGGCAGGTTTGGGAACAATTGTGGAGGGTGTCTCTAACCCCGCTTTTTTAGCGCAAAATATTTTAATCTTGGGAATCAGTTCGTCCCGTATCCGTTGCATGGCCACGGACACACTTCCCACGTTTGCGGGTTTGGTGACATAATCCGTAGCCCCAAGAGCCAGAGCCTCTAAAGTTTTTGCACCACCCCGTTCCGTAAGTGTGCTGAACATGATGATGGGCAAGTGGGGGTAGATTTTTCGGGCTTCAGCAAGGGTTTGTAGTCCATCCATTTCCGGCATTTCAATGTCGAGAGTCAGGATGTCGGGATTGACTTGCGGGATTTTCTGTAAGGCAATTCTTCCGTTGGCAGCGGTAGCGACTACCTCGATATCCGGGTCACCACTCAGTGTGTCAGTGACAATTCTTCTGACAACTACTGCATCGTCAACAACGAGAACCCTTATTTTTCGCATATCTACATCCCCGGATGGGTGGAATTTCTTAAAAGACTATAAGGTCAAAAAAGTCAATAAGATGAGTAGATTTACCTTAACCTAAAAATATACGGATATCCAGAAAAATTACTGCCTTGGGTCATATATGCCTATGCCGAAATGATTTGTTTTCCGGCAACAACCGGCAACAAGATGAAACCTTTTTAGTGATTAAATTTAGGTATACTGTTTTACCTTAAATTAATGGAAAGATGTCTTTTTAATATGACTAATCTAATCAATAAGGATGGCTTGTCCGTTACAAATAATCCCAGAGCGATTCATGAAGAACTTTTTCGCGGCACAGGCAGTGTCATGGGAACCGGTGCTGCGATTTTCATGCAAAATGAAAGCATTACCGAAAAGTATATTGTGATCTCAAAAGATAATGGCCTGGAGCCCCCCACTGATCAACGATTTGTTGCCGGCCGATATAAAGAAGCCTTGGAGTTGTTTCAGCAATGGCTGAAGGATTAATTATTAGGAGAATATAAAATGGAAAATTGGTTGATGTTGACATTGGTAGGTAAAGACCGACCTGGAATCGTTGCTAAAATCAGCCATGCTTTGTTTGAGATGAAAGGAAACCTTGGAGAGGCATCTATGACCCGCCTTGGTGGTAATTTCACCATTATGCTTATGGTCTGTATTCCAGAAAGTAAAACTGTTGTACAGGAAAAGCTTCAAAACATATGTGATGAGTTGGAATTGTTTTTTCACTTGGATGCAATTGAAGCAGGACTGCACCAACATATCGAACCTGATGTGCGGATTAGTATTCACGGCGCAGATCAAGCCGGCATAGTAGCCAGCGCCACTGATGCTTTGAATAAGGCTGGGTTGAACATTCTTAACCTTGAGTCTGATGTAGGCGGCAGTTCTGAAAGTCCTGTTTATATCATGCATATCGAAGGGATTGCTGGTAAAGGGTTTGATGCTGTGGAGCAGGCCCTACAAGCACTGAGCCGGAAAAAAGATGTGGTGGCCCGCATGACTCCTATTGATACCATGGTGGGCTAGCAATGGCTCTCTTGAATATTCTGGTTTATCCGGATGCGAGGCTTACAAAAATCTCCCGGCCTGTGAAGGAATTCTCTGAAGACCTCAGAAAGTTTGTGCGAGACCTCGAGGAAATATTTCGCTCTTTCCCCGGATGTGTAGGGATTGCGGCTCCTCAGGTAGGCCGGTTTGAAAGAATTATTCTGGTGGATATTTCTGACAAACCCAAGCATGTCAATCATGGGTTTTTGATATTGATAAACCCCGAGATCACGTTTTGCGAGGGAAGTAGTTTAGGGAGGGAGGGTTGTCTCTCGGTTCCAGACTATACGGGTAAAGTTGAGAGGGCGAAGTCTATTACCCTGAAAGCTTTGAACCAAAAGGGCGAAAAGCTGGAGTTTCAGATGTCGGGTTACGAAGCCCGGGCGGTTCAGCACGAGATTGACCACCTGGATGGTAAATTATTTCTGGATCGGTTGGTCAGTCGGCGAAATGCCCTGAGTAAAAGGGTTGAGATTCCCGCCAAACCCTGAAACTATCGGCTTGATAAAAACAGGTTTTGTATTACTGGCCTATGGGTAGCGTAAGGAGTGGAGCATTGTCTTGGATCTTACCTGCCTGCAATGAAAAAATTTGGGCAAGCAGGGAAAACGTGGACTTAGAAGACAAGTCTGAATCATCAATGTAAAACCAGGTTCCTCGATAAAAAATTACCATGGAATTTGTTTGAGGATTATCAGAAGTTGAGCGTATCCTTAACAGGTCACCCGTTATTTCTTTCCAGTCAAAAGCGTTTCCCTCTGCTGTTTTAGTTTTAGTGACCTTTCCTTGTAAAATATCTTCTCTTGGGACTTCTACCGCTTGAGAAATATAAAACATGATGCCCAAAAGAGAACGGGTGACGACCCGGACCTGATCGGTCTTGTTAAAAGCCGGTGAAAATGTCAGGACATAACGAGTTTTTCCTGGCTCAACATTGGCGGCAAGTGCAAACTGTTTGGCTTCCTCACTACTTTTATCTTCTTCGTTAATATGCAGAATTAACTGAGGAATCCCATTTTCTTCCTGATAAGAAAGGTTTATGGCATCTCGGATCTGCAATGCTCTTAAATGTTTTACGGCAGAGGCGAACTCCATAAATTGAGGGGCGCGACTGGGGGTGGGCCCCGATGCACCGGGAGCATTTTTGAGATGATTCATGCGTTGAAAAGATAATCTGAAAATTCGTTCAATGCTCCAGCCCGAATGAAATAGAAGGGCGATGGTTTGTAAGGGAAGAGGGGATAGCACACGCTGGATAAACTGGTCTCCCTGTAAAGGGGAATAAGTCACCGTTGGCTTTTCTGTTATGCCCACGCTTCCCCCCAATCCAAATATTCCTTTGACGGCATCCTGCAAAGTGGCGCTGGCGTTCGCGTTGGTTGAAAGGGTGAATTGGGATGCAACACTGCTCACTTCCATGAAAAACGGTGTGTCCCGGTATTTGAGACGAACCAGGTTGAGCATAAGCTGCTCATCATTGGTTCTTTGAACAGCGAGGTTGTAGTTGCTTCTCTCGCCTTTCAAAGTAGTTGGACCAAGGTTCACACAACCAATGAGTGACAATGAAAGTATTGCTGTTAAGCAAAGAAGTAATTGTGTTTTTGAAAAGAAATAGCGTGGGTTCATGAAAATCAGATTTGTGTTTCAGGGTTTATTATTGTTTCCTGCTGAGCTAAATGAATGGTCGAAGTTGGGAATGCTACTTCCGCTCCATTATCTTCAATAATTTTTAGAATCTTTAAAAGAATATCCTGCTTAATGGAATGAAACTGCACCCAATTTGTAGTTTTGGTGAAAGTGTAGATAAAAAAATCAAGCGAGCAAGGGGCAAAACTATTGAAGTTGACCATCAATGTATTGTCGGTGTCAATTTCAGGGTGACCTTTTAACATTTCTTTGACTTTGTTTGTGATCGCTTCCATTTTGTCTGCGTCACTATAGCGAATGCCGATGGTTTCCTTGATTCTGCGGTTCAGCATGCGAGAAGGATTTTCCACTGCGACTTGCGAAAAAACTGAATTGGGAATATACAGGGGTCGTTTGTCGAAGGTTCTGATTAGAGTGACTCTCCAGCCAATTTTTTCGACAGTGCCTTCCATTTCCCGATCTGGAGAGCGTATCCAGTCTCCCACAGCGAAAGGCCGGTCCATATATATAAAGAGTCCTCCGAAGAAATTTGACAGCAGGTCTTTGGCTGCAAAGCCAATGGCTATGCCTCCGACACCTCCAAAAGCCAAGACTCCGGAAATGCTGAATCCGAGTGTTTGCAGTATCATCAAAGCGGCTGTGATGACGACAGAAATGCGGCCCAGCTTAGATATGGCGTCCAGAGTGGTTGGATCGATCTCTTTTTCACCACTCAGAATGTTTGTTTCTGTGTGGCGAATAGAAAGAACTAAAAACCAAGCCAGGGCGGCTATGATGATGGCATCGCGTATGGGAGCGAGAGCTTCAAGAATCACTGCTCCGGTAGCTTTATGAATGATTTCGCCGGCGAAGGCGATGCTGGTTGCCCAGATGATGGCACTTAGAGGGTTGGGAACAGATAGCAGGACAGCATCATCCCATTTGTTTGGGGTACGTTTTGCTTTTTCTGCTAAGGATTTAAAAACTCTCTTCTGGAAAAAATTCGCAATCAAGGCTATGAAAATGACCAGAAAAGCCTGGAATATATATATGTTTTCCTGGGATAACAATTGCTTGAAGTCCATCATTCGTTTGTATTCCTTTAATTCAACGCTGAAATTGAAATTAACATATCTCAATGAGTTAAGAAATCTCAATATTAATGTGATGATCAACTCTGATTATTTAGTGCGTTCCCGGTAATTCTGTGATTATTTTAGGGCACTTAATTTTGGTTCGGTCGGTCACCTTTGTTGTTTGAGATGGCAAAGCCATGAAGGGTGTATTTTGTAAAGGATTTGTTAGGCTGCTATCATAACCGATTTGAGTTGAGCGTTTATAAAGTATAAAAAAAACGCCCCGCTTTTAAAGCGGGGCGTCATTAAAGCACAGGAGCTTCCGTTAACTTGGGGTTAACAAATTACTCCGGAAGCTCCCGATATACTGTCAGATAGCATGGGATCACCTCCTTCTCAGGGCATCCGTCATGGCGCCATGGGCTTCCCTGTTAAACCCACCACGCAACCCACTCTTTAAAACGAGACAACTATTAAATATGATTTTATTTGTCTATCCCATGACCGATTTTAAGGTCAACTATTTCTGCGACCCAAACCGGGAAAATATATAGTCCACATCAAGTTGGGAATCTGTAGCCACTTTTTTGCAGGACTTAATTTGCCCCTGACAACGCATATAACAACCACTCCAATGCTCACATTCGACATACAGCCAGTGCGTCGGCTCGGTCATCATGTCTTGCCCTAGAATTTTTACCGTGCCCTTGTCATTGACGGAATAAGTTTTTACAGCACCGAGAACGGTATTGGGAAGAATAATGCCATTAGAGGCACAAGAAACTAGAAAGGAAATCGAAAAACCTATTAAAACCAATCGCATTGTCTTTTTCATTTTACGCCCTTTCTCTAACATCCCTCTGTTGGGTTTATATAGTCTTTGTTTTAGCTAATTATAACATCTCTTTTATTAATCTTAAAACATATCGCACGAGACTGGGGGGATTATGGCTTAAGCTAGAATATCCAGGATGTGTTTTTTGACCTGTTTTTGAGCCTCGGACTTTTTATTGCTCAGGTTTTCTTCCAAATGCTCCTTGAAAGACTTTTGATCCTTTTTCTTCTTGGGTGTCCAGGAATGTTGTCTGTTTTTGCCATAAAGGGCATCTTCTATTTTCATTTTTTTCTCTACACCATTGGTTTATATGTGCTTATCGTTTTTTCTGGCAAAGACCTTTAATTTAAGAAAAAAAGGTTTACATAGTATAATTTATATGGAAAGATAGTGTAATATATGTTGAAGGGAAAAGAGGAGTGTCTATGGTCAAATCAAAAATATTATTGGTGGATGATGAAGTCAAGATATGCCAGTTGATCTCAATGTTCCTGATTAGTCAGGGATTTTTAGTTCAAACTGCATCTGATGGCAAATTAGCGCTGATCCGGGCCTGTGAATTCGAGCCCGATTGTATTTTACTGGATGTGCGCATGCCTCATGGTGGGCTGGGTCTATTGTCCAGCTTAAGAAAAAAACTACCGCATTCTATTGTCATCATGCTATCGGCTTTCATTGAGACCGGTCAGGTGTCTGACTTTATAAATAAAGGGGCTTACGCCTGCATGGAAAAACCGGTAAACTTTGACGACCTTTTACAGCGGATCAGGCAGGCCTTGAAACTTTAAACCTAAAACAATTTGGTGAAAAAGAATGTCACAGGAGGCATGCGAAATATTGACCCAAGCCTAAATAGCAATATGTGAACAAGTCATGCTTCAACAGATGAAACGGAATCGAGTGTCAACAGTCCATGAATACCAACATGCATCCGACAAAAAACTGAATGTAAGAGTCCTCTGCTCGCAGATCACCGTGTCAAAAATCAATACGGCTGAACCAAATACTACTCACCGTCAATGAAGGACTTCCCACCTTCATTATTCCCTTCATGTTGTTGAAAATTAAGTTATAATACGTTTTAATTTACCGATGGGCAAGTGAGACTTTCCGTTCCCCGCCGCCCAGCCCACTTTGACAAACATGATTTTTACTCGGAGATAAGGTTGCATGGCAGATCCACATCAAAAAGGTCTTTATAATTCCAATAAGCCGAAACGCTTACGCTGGCGGCGACTGACCTGGTTCGCTGGAGTTGCCTTGATCAGTTTTTTTTTGGTTGGGGCGACACATCATTTCCATAACGTGCCCGCCCAAACTGCTCACAAAGCCCAAAGTGAAAAGCTTGAATTCCCTCCACTGGAATTAAAGTCACTAGAAGAGCCCGAGTCCGAAACCGAGCCTCAACCAGAAATTGAAAAGGAGGTTTACCGTTGGATCAAAGGGGATGTTGCCCGTAACCAGAGCTTGTCTCATTTAATGAGCGACCATGGAATACCATTGAAGACTGTATTGGAACTGGTAAAACAATCCCGGCCAACTTATAACCTGAGCCGACTGCGCGCTGGTCAACCTTATTCCATCAAACTGACTTCTGATGACCGATTGGCAGTCTTTACCTATCAAGCCGATGAGAACCGTGAGTTGTTCATCGAACGAAAAGGCGATGAATTTGTCTCTCGCCTGATAGCACCTGATTATGAAATACGGCTGGGAATTCTGGAGGGTGTCATCCAGGAAAACCTGATCACCACGGTGTTGGAAGCGGGGGGAAGCTATAAGGTGGCCACTGATCTCGAGGAAATTTTTGCATGGCAGATCAATTTTTTTAAAGACCTGCGAGTGGGGGACTCATTTAAGGTTCTAGTAGAAAAAAGGTTTCTTGATCAAGCGTTTTCCGGTTTTGGAAAAATAAGAGCCGTTACGTTCCAGAACCGTGGCAAAAATCTGTCCGCAGTTTATTTTAAACCCGAAGGAGGGCATGGCGCATACTACGCTTCTGATGGACGACCTTTAAAAAAACAATTTTTGAAGAGTCCGTTAAAATATACCCGGATCACATCAAGGTTCACCCACAAACGATTTCACCCCATATATAAAAAACATATGGCTCATCGGGCTGTTGATTATGCGGCTCCACGCGGAACACCGATTTATGCCATCAGTGATGGGGAGGTGCTCAGAGTGTCGCGCAATGCCCGTTCAGGAAAACATCTGAAGTTGAAACACCCTAATGGGTATGAAAGCTCTTATTCTCACTTGTCGAGATATGCGGCAAACTTGTCACGGGGAAAGAAAGTCCAACAAGGTCAGGTGATCGGCTATGTAGGTGCCACCGGGGCCGCAACGGGAGCCCACCTTTGTTTTCATCTGCGGAAAAACGGCAGGTCGATCAACCCGCTGACGTTCCAGTCCCCCGGCGGGCCTGATCTGGAAGAAAAAAGCCAGAAGGCTTTCCGTTTGCTTGCTCAACAAGAGATGCAGGCTTTAAACCATCCTGAAATATTGAAAACCCAATTCAGTTAGCAACGCCTCTACGTGGCCCGGGGAAGTCGCCGGTGGCAAATATACGCTCCTCCCCTATCATGAGGGGAGGCTGGGAGGGTGTGGATTTAACTTGCCCGGTTAACTCCTTGTGTCACCCTGAGTGTGTCCGTGATATGTTGACCTTGCCCCGTGTT
>JACKQG010004487.1_pt1 | contig 16152 bp, 13 predicted proteins | sample 8237621 | NCBI WGS metagenome assembly JACKQG01 (sample SAMN15677084, study PRJNA649215) | marine metagenome | biome: marine; feature: Black Sea; material: saline water; isolation source: suspended particulate matter (SPM) from the Black Sea western gyre | collected 2013-06-09/2013-06-10 | depth... | reverse complement strand
GGACCGCGGAAACAGCGCGTGCCCGGTGAACGTATTTTTTTCGCCGTACTACTATGTTAGCTACCTTCACTCCCCCATTAAAGACCACAGAGGATATGGGTCGTGCCTGGCGAGATCAGAAGACCTGGGCACCTGGGAACTAAGTCCGTTCAATCCCATCCTCGAAGCCGGTCCAGGCGAAGGGATCAACAACTCAGATGTTGACTTGTTCGAATGGGAAGGGAAAACCTACATCACTTACGCCACAGGCGACCAAGCCACCTGGGGCGCTGTACGTGTGGCGCTCTATGACGGCCCTATGAAGGAGTTTTTCACAAGTCATTTCCCGGTCGGTATTCCGCAGGTGAAAGCCAGCGCTAGAAGCAACTGAATATACGTACGTGTGGCTGGGGATAGTCAAATGACTACGAGCTTTTTCATGCTGCAAAGACGGATGCGCCTAACTCACAGGGTAAACCCAAGATGCAGATCACATGATAAAAGAGAAAGGTAGAACGGGCTCATTTTTTCCCTGTTTTTCCTTGCTCAACAGGGGGACATTATCTATGATTGAAAATAGCGGATTAGGATAGCTCTGAAGTGAAAATACTTTGCTTAGTTTATATCGAAAGGCTTTGGATGTTATGCAAAAATCAGATATACATGATTACAAGTCATCAGAGGAAACATCATGAACATAGATTTTCCCGCCGGTAAATGGCTTAATCAACCAACGTTATCTGAAATAACCGACCAATCAGTTAAGATCACTACCGAACCAAATACGGATTTATGGCAACGCAGTTACTATGGATTCAGACACGATAATGCCCATGCTCTCCTGCTTGAGAGTGAAATCAATTTTTCATTTACAGCCAAAGTGTCATTCGAATATCGAGCCAGGTTTGAACAATGCGGTTTAATCATATATCTTGATATTGATAACTGGTTTAAAGCATCTATAGAATATGAAAATGAGAAAATTTCGCGATTGGGCAGCGTTGTTACCAATAATGGCTATTCGGATTGGGCAACAACCGATATACCCACTACAACCGCCATGTGGTATCGCCTCAGCCGCCGAGGACCAGATTTCCTTATCGAGTCGTCACCCAATGGGATGGATTTTAAGCAAATGAGAATTTTTCATTTACACTGCTTAGGTAAAACATCAGCTGAAATGGGTAGAGTCAATCCTCCAGCACCAGCAGAGCGGCCTATACAATTTGGCTTGTATGCGTGCAGTCCTTTGAATTCATCTTTTGAAGCCAGATTCAACAACTTTAAACTTGATAACTGTTTATGGATGGCTCATGGCACAGAATGAGAATGACTTGTAACAAGATGTTGCACCGGTCGCGATAATGCGCGACGGTGAACTTGGTTGTTAGCGCGAATTGATATGAGAAACCGCCGAAAGAAATCGCACGTATGTTTAGACGCTTCTTAAGGCCACATTATTCAGGAATCATACGTTTTAAGAATTCTTAAGCTGCTCGTAAAATACCATTGTTGGTGAGCCGCCGAAGCTTATGCCCATCCAGGCGGCTTCATCAATCTCGTCCTGGGTGAAGCCTTTTTCTTTCGCTTTTTTAAGGTGCATTTTAAGGCATGGCTCACACCGCAACGCAACCGAAAGAGCGATAGCCATCGCCTGCTGGGTATAGGCATCCAGGCCGTGCAGGGCACTGGCCGAGCCGAGGAAATCCGTAAACTTAGCTTTAATCTTAGCTATGTCCGAACCACCGGCCTTAGCCGGGCTGGCAGAGCTTACGGCATCGGCACAACATGGGACTTCTTCAGTTTCCGACTGCGCTGGAGCAAGTTGTTGTTGCGGTTCAGTCGGGGCTGGTTCTGTGGCAGGTTTGCCGGGCTTCGGTGAAGGTATTTTTCGGCTGCCGTCGGTTGTTATATGAACAAGGCCGGAACCTTTTGCGGAAACTTTGCCGATGATTGCAGCAGCGGAAACGCCTTCGTCGTGCAAGGCCTTTAGAAAATCGTCGGCATCTTTTTGGGCAATGGCGATAAGCAGGCCGCCGGAGGTCTGGGCATCGTAGCATATATCAACCATCTCCTGCGGCAGTGACTCGACAGGAACTATACGCTCTGAGCAGGATTCCTTGTTTCGCTCGATAGCTCCGGGCAGTATCCCCGCCGCGGCACATTCGAGTACGCCGGGGAACAACGGAATTTTGTCCCAGATTACATCGACATCTACGCCGCTGGATAAGGCCATTTCCGAGAGATGTCCACACAGAGAAAAACCGGTAACATCGGTGCAAGCGTGTGCGCCAAATTTGACCATTAACTGCGATGCGGTTTTATTAAGTGTGATCATTGACTGGGCAGATGCTTTGACGCTCTCGGAGTCGGCCCGGCCGATTTGTGATGCAAAGGCCACGATGCCCGTTCCTAACGGCTTGGTCAGAACGAGGACATCACCCTTTTGTGCATTGGCGTTGGTTACTATCTTGTCCTTGTCTATTATTCCTGTTACAGCAAAGCCGGCTTTTATTTCACTGTCGTTAATACTGTGGCCTCCGATAATTGCCGCCCCGGCCTCGTTCATCTTGTCAATGCCGCCGGAGAGGATTTCATTCATCGCCCTGTCGGGAATTTTGCGAACAGGAAAACCGAGCACCGAGACCGCGGTCATGGGTGTGCCGCCCATTGCATATATATCACTTACTGAATTGGCCGCGGCCACCTGTCCGAACATATAGGGATCGTCCACCGAAGGCGTAAAGACATCGACCGTCTGGACCAGTGCCCTGCCGTCGCCCATATCATATACGCCGGCATCGTCACCGGCCGGAATCCCGACCAGCACACGAGGGTCATTAACAGCGGGTAAACCTTTCAGCACCTGTTTCAAGAACGCCTGGTCTATCTTGGAAGCACAGCCGGCCTTTTCCACGAGCTTTGTCAATTCAATGGGGCCTGTCGGACTCTCAAGCCTTTCGCCGGCACATAAGCATATATCCTTCTCTTTGAAAATGTCACAGGGACATGGTTTCTTGGGGTCGCAAATGCAGTGCCCAAGCCGTATGGATCGCTGCATAACGCGTTTTCTTCTTTCCATATTTATCATCTTAATATCCTCAATTAGTAACAATATCCAAAAGATTATACTCTCTGCATACCCTCGGCACAAACAGAGCAGTCCGAGATAGATTATGTCTTTACTTTGCCAAATCGCTTCGATGCCAGAATCGCCGCTCCGAGTGCGCCGGTCATCTGCGGGTCTGGTGATACGGTAATACTTTTTCCAAGAGCAGATTCGAGGGCCGCTTCCATCCCTGAGACCATAGCCACACCACCGGTGAAAATAACAGGCGAATCAATGTTTCGTCCAGCCATTGAAACAATACGGTTGGCAATCGCAGCCTGAACTCCGGCGACGATATCCTCCATAGCCTTGCCGTCTGCGAGCAGGCCCGTGATTTCCGTCTCTGCGAATACAACACACATACTGCTTATAGCGGCAGGACTGTGACTTTCGGCGGCCAGATTACCAAGCGAATCGAGCTCGACGCCGAGACGCTGAGCAACAACTTCGAGAAATCGACCGGTCCCCGCTGCGCAGCGGTCGTTCATAGCAAAATCCCGTACTTTTCCATCGCCATCCAGACGCAGAAGCTTACTGTCCTGGCCGCCGATATCAATAATGGTCTTTGCCTCGGACACGAGCCGGCATACTCCCGCCGCGTGACAGGTAATTTCTGTTATCGTTGTATCGGCGATGCTGACTGCACCTCTGCCATAGCCGGTTGCAACAACAGCACCCACATCTTTTCTCTTGATTGAGTTATCTTTCAAAATGTTTTCATAAAGCTGCGATGTGAGTTTATCCTGGGCGACACCCTGGTCCGTCAGGCCTTTCGCTATGACCTGCATATTTTCAGTGTCTATGAAAACTATTTTTATCGCCCTTGAGCCGGCATCTATTCCTGCATAAATCATCTTGTTCTCCGAGCTTTTATTGTTTCTACGAGGGCCTCCAGCCGGGTACGCACGGTCGGACGCATAGAGTCTATCACCGGCGGAACTTCAATCTCCAGTACGGGAATATCAAAGTTGTCCTGAACAATCTCGCTGATTACCTCGCCTTCCAGCGCGCAATGACTTGCACCGGGTATTCGTGATATGAGCACAGCCTCGGCACCGAACCTATGGATATCGGCACATATCCGCTGCGCTCTTTCAGTTGATGAGCCGACCATAGGGTCGGCCAATGCCATCTGCGCAAGAGCTTCGAGTGCGGGAATGTTTTCAGGGATAGCATCGAGTGCGTGGGTGAAAAGATATTCGGTGCCGCATATTCTGCCCCCGCAGTCTTCGAGAAGATTCATCACCTGTAAATCCGCCACAGGATTGATCCAGAAGATTTTAGCCGCATCTGCATCGAGGACACCAATGCCCGCCTTCACACGGGCTTTAACTTCTTCAAGCAGCTCTTTGAGCACCTCGATAGTCTCCTGTCGGTCGGAACAAAAGTGTATCGCCAGCATCTCTGCGATAAGCATTTCGAGGGCCGGAATGGGACACAGCTCGGCGGCAAATGCAAGGCGGCGAAGCTCCGCCAGATACGTGCGGACCTGATTCGCTTTTTTAATCCCGGCAGAAAGTTTGTCTTCATCCAATTTTTCGCCTGCGGTTTCTTCAAGGGCGGTTTTGATCCGCTGAAGTTCTGATTCGACGAACTCAACCTGGCACTTCGGGGCAGAGAATCCACCCGGCAGATTTACCGCTTCTTCGCCCGGCTCAGCTTTGCGGCGATGAGGAATCTCCCAGAAGAAAATCGAATGCCCAAGCCCTTCAAGCCGCTGGGCTATAGCGGAAAAATCATCACATGTGGCTCCGACGCTGCATATTAACCTGTCCGGAAGAGGAAAATGCGCGCCTGTAACAAAAGCCCCCAACATTGCACGTACCGGACAAAATGATTCGTCGATACCAAGCGAGTCTGCAATGCTTAAAAGGCCGGCACTTAATTCCATTACACACGGAATCCACCAGGCGCCATCGGGATAAAAAGCCACTAAATTATCAAACGAATACGCCATCACGGGAACAGTGCCCAAATCTTTCATTGTACCGATGAGCTTTTTCCCGGCTGCCCGGGCATCACGCAGGCGGTCTTCTTCTGTCAACAGAAAGTTCCACAACCTAAGGGCCGCAGCAGAATTATCAAACCGAAGCTTCAAAAGCCGCTGGTCGCCATCATTGAGATGTCGACTGAGCGGTCCGCCGTAGTCGGGCTGGTATGTCCCCGCCTTCTGCAACTGCTCGTATTGCAGGTCCCACTGGGCAAGTGTTATTCGTCTCGGTATGTCACTCACTGCAGCGTCTCCAAAAATGCACGGATTCGATTGGTTGTCCTTTGCTTTGCTGTTTGGTTATTACCGGCTGTGTCAATATCAAGAACGGGTAAGTCGGTCCAGTCTTTGAGCCGCTGAAGCTCGGCGTGCCACATATCGCACCACACGTAACGATGGAAAATAATCCCGCGTGGTGCTGTGTCAGTAAGCCTGCATTTAAGCCATTTATAAAGCCCGCTGTTCGGCCTGCGAGACGCATCCTGGATACCGCAAAAATATGCGCCGGCCAACTCCAATAACGGTTTGTCCCTCAGACCAAGACGGTCAAACGGCGCACACATACCGCGCTGCCCTGTTTCGGTGGCATCCAGCACTATGTGCCCGCCGGCCTGTTCAACTATGTCAAATATATCAAAGTCCCGCCTCATCAACGGTCCCCCTAAAATCGCCAAAGGCATTCCTTCGATTTGCTGAGCGGGTAATGTGATATTGTTTCGCATCTCACCGGGACCATCCTTGCCAAAGGCAGCAATTGTTTCAGCGTATTGTCTTGCAGGCAAATACCCCCCCACTATAAGAATAGATGTACGGGCGGTGTCATAATCGAGCATTATCCTTGCCAGAGCATCATCCGATGGTGACGTGCCGCCTAAGCCTATTAGAAACCGACCGAGCCGTTTTAGCTCATCGATATACAGCTTTTGCACAGTAACATTTTGCCATGTGTTCGGAACGTTCATAAGAAATAACGGGACATCGCACCTGCGGACAAGAATATCGTAAGCGCGGCGCATCTGGTCGCATACCGTTGTTACCACAATACCACCGGCTTTTTTATCCGTTAACACTTCACTTATAAAACCCTGAACGAAAGGACAGACACCTTCGGAGCGACCGAGGGGGCCGGTAGCGCCCGCCGCATCGGGTATTATTCTGCTCGGACGCAGGCCGTGGGCAGCAATCCATTCGGCCGGAACATATGGGCAGGTGTATATAATCGTTTTCATCAGCTTCCTCATTTGGACTCGCTTGCTCTTTCGCCGACCGTTTCGAATAATGCTTCAATTCTTAACGCAATCCGTGCCGAATCGGACGGCGAGTAGTCCGTTTCAATTCGGAGATACGGGATACCCAGCTCTTCGGCGGCCAGCTTTTTCACAAGGTATGATTCGACATCATACGTCAGGCATGCCTGCCAGATAAGCTCTATAATGCACTGCGGCCGGTACTCGTTAAACAACTCACGCAGCACATCCATTCGCCGGTCGTTTTTCGTCATTACCGAACACGGCAAACGAAAATACTTTTCAGCCAAAGCAACTATCGGGTCCTCGATTGTTTCGTCAACGTCCTCAAGAATTGGTTTAAGTCCCGTGCAATTGTCCACACAGACAACAAGGCCACCGTGAGATTCGATAATATCAAGGACCCGCTCGGCACCATGCACTATCGGCACACCTGTCATCAGCACCCTGACCTGAGAATCCTTGCTACAACGGGTTTTTTGAGATTTATAAAACTCAATCGCTTTTTCATACTGCTTAAAGTCGGCGCAGATACCGGAGATATTACTCTTAAACTCCAGCAACTGCCTGCCAGTCAATGGAGGTGATTGTGATTTCATCAATACCGCCAACTGGCGCCGCAACTTGCGTTCGCGATTCATAACAGTTATTGCCTTCTTTATTTTTTCATCCGTAACTTCTACGTCAAAATGCTCCTGAAGTTTTGTCCTTAGCTTGCGCAGCTCAGAAATCCAATGCGTCATCGCATCGCTGTCCGCGGCTTTCTGAGGCAGCTCCAGCACATACATCGGGCGGGTCTGGTTCATCAGCTCGTACATCTTCTTTTTTCCGTCGCATGTCGTCTCGGCCACAATCAAATCAGCCATTTCGAGGAAGGGATTCGCCTTTTCAAGATGATAGCCGTATGTAGATTTAATCAGCGGGCAAAGGTTTGCGGGCAGGTCTTCTTCGGCAGGGCCAATCATCTCCGCCGAGCCGCCACACAGACATACAGGCACGGCGTCGGCAGCCATAATCAACTCTCGCGGCGTATATTCACACATAATACCAACTATGTGTCTGCCCCCGGCTTTGGCCTGTGTGGCATACTCGAAACAGTTCTGTATCATCTTGCCGAACCAATCTAAAGGCCCGCCGGCCAATCCTTTTTCCGCGGAGTTTCCGGAAGCACATTGCGGCTTATTGTCACCACAGCATTTTGCCATTTTTATCCTCAAATCTTAAAACTAAGTTTACTTCTTCCTGCGGGCAACGAACAGCCCCTGGGCAATTTTACCCGCATGCGCCAGCTCCTGCATGAAAACCATTTCCGCGGCCATCGACTGCATCAGCTCGGTGTTGAAACCGATTATTTTCAGGGCATCGTATGTCAACTGCATATTGAGCATATTCAGGTACAAATCAACATATGGCCCGAACCTGCCGGTATCGGCGGCTGTGACGACCTCACAATCATTGGCCGTAAGTAAATTACCGTAACCTTCCAGATTTTGCAGGTTCGGAAATTTCATAAAAGACAAAAAACGTTCGGCTTCCGTATCGCTTAGTCCCGCCTTTCCTTCAATCCAGTCGGTGAAGGCGATGGTTCCTCCGGGCTTTACTATACGAGCCGCTTCTGCAATCAGCTTTTGTTTATCGACAACATAGCACCACGCATCCTCCCCCCAGATAAAATCAGCGCTTGCATCTTCGAGTCCGCTGTCACAGACATCTGCAAGGGTAAATTCGATTTTGCCGGACAGGCCTTCCTGCTCACATCGACGACGTCCCTGTTCGACGACCTTTTCCGTAGCGTCAACGCCCTGCATCCGCGCCACATCTCGAAAACGCACCAGAAATCGCATCCCGGCGCCGTTACAGCAGCAAAGGTCAACGCCTTTCATTCCTGAGCCGATGTTCGCTTTGTCCGCCAGGTCCATCGAGGAAGCAAAACCACCGATATGAATCTGCTCACCCATTATCAGCTCCCAAAGCCGCCCCTCAGGTCCACTGTAAACTGCCTGAACCTGAATTAGACCGATGTTATCCATAGTTTTCATATTAATTCTCCCTCTAAAATTCATATTTTATTTGAATAGCCCATACATTATCCTCACGGTGGTTCAGCACATTGCCAAAATTGGCATAACCTCCTGCAACTGTTAAATGGTCATCGACTACATAGGCAAGGCAAATATCCCACCAGTCGTTTTCCGCTTTAATCAGGTGCTTGCCGCCTATGCTGCACTGGTTAATCAGGTCCGACTTTTGACGATACTCACCTGCGAGCAACAGCTTGTCCGAAAGAAAGTATATAACACTTCCCTCGAAAGTAGTTCGCCGCTCACCGGCAAAACCAAGCAATCCTGTATGTATTCCGTCACCATTACGCAAACCCGCCGATACGATAAGCGGACGGGGCAGCCAATCGATTATAGTCCTGGTTGCAACAGCGGTAAACTCAGTCCCGGAATCATGATCGGCACCAAGACTGTCACACAGTCCACTCGTTTGTTTGTCAATATCATTCACACCTTCGTTCCACTTGAAATGAGCACCTAAAGTTACAGCCGGCATCCAAGTACGGTCAAAGCCACCTTCTTCGATTATCATATACCGTGTGTTGAAATTATGCACAAGCGCATGGTTTACAACATGAAGTCCTGATGCGGTTTTAACATCAGCCGGCCAATCCCCCAATCCAATACGTTCGAATGCGTAGCCAAGCTCTATCCTACCCAATATATTCTCAGTTACCGCGAAAGATTCAAAATCCTTTTCTCCTATCGCCGCAAAGCTGGTCGAAAAGCTTGGTTTGCCAAATACTTCGCCATTTTCGGGCGGATTTACCAGATAAGCAGTACTTGTAATAAATACGCCGCTGTTGCCCTCGACATTATGCGTAGGCAAGGGAGATCCCGCACTTACCATATCAGACAAATACGCCACAAAAACAAGCACAGCAGCAACTGTGGTTTTAGTTACTTGTAACTTCTTCATCAAAAATACTCCTTTTAGATAAGTGTCTCCCCCACTATCTTTCCTTGAGTGTTTTCTACTTTCATGTTTCTGCCATTTTTTATCTCCTTTCGTCCTTACTTTTTTTTATTCCAATAAAAAAGGCGGGCAAGAGAATTTATCTCTTTGCCCGCCGGCATTCGTGGCTCGATTTTTTCACTCTATCAAGTGCCAGGTTTTATCCCGGATTGTTTCAGAAGGCCCCAGATTGAGATCCACCAGCACCTGGTACTTGCCCTTGAAACCTTCTGGCACTCGCCACGAGTACCGGCATGTGCCGCCTCAGCCATACTCGAATTTGCCAGAGGCAAGGACATTCCCATCCTCATCGATAATCTTCACTCCCGGTGCAGATGCTCTCTTGTTGTTCTGCGTTATCACATTGCGGTAATGCTCACCGGCCTTACCGATAATATTAAAATCTATTGAGACTTTCGAACCGGTATAGAGAGTTTTGGTCTTAATTTGAAACGGCGGGCCTAATTTAAGAACTGTCGTGTCGTTGTTTTTTACCCTGATTGTTGAAAGGTCTCCCCACGGCCCTCGGGTCTCAAGCCGCCACGTATCGCCGCCCTGCTTCATCGAGAGCTTCAGCCATTGCGGCCTGTGCAGACGTGCACTTACTTTACTCGGCTGGACTGCTGAGTTAATCATTGCGTTACCAAGCCAACTGCCACTAAGCCGCAACGTAGCAACAGCATCGCCGGCATCAATCTGTATTTGGCCTTTCTTCTGTAAAGATAAGAATAAAAACAGAACCGCCGCTGCTATAATCGCAACAGAAATCCATATATCTCTTTTCTTCATATCTTTGCCGCCTATTTCGAACTTTTCACATCGAAACTATATATTATTCCAAACCATATAAACAAACCAGTGAAAAAAGTCCACCAAAAGCATTATCTCCTTATTCTATCACGTGCCAGGTTTCGTCCTGCTTTGCTTCAAACGGCCCAAGGGCCACATCAATCTGTATTTTGTACTTGCCTTTGAAATCTTTTGGTACCCGCCACGAGTACCGGCATGTACCGCCTCACCCATATTCAAACCGGCCGGATTCAAGGAGCTTACCCACCTCGTCAAAAATCCGAAATATTGGAGCAGAAACTCGTCTGCCATTTCTTTTGACATCGTGTCTATATTCCTCCTGGCCCTGCCCTAAAAGATTAAAACCAATAGACACAGTGTTCCTGTTTTGTCGTGCAGTTGTCTTAATTTGAAATGGAGGTCCGATTTTGAACGAAGTTGTCACATTTTTAATAATTTCAAAATCGCGAAGTGTTCCGGTATCTCGTAAGCATGTGAAAGTCCATGTATTTCTTTCGGAGTCTATCTTGCTCCCCTCGATAAAAAGGGCCTGATACTTACCTGCGGGAATTAGTTCATTGTTTTTGAAGCTGGAGATGTACTGTTCCGCAGCATTAGACCAAAGCTTTATTGTTACATCTGCGATTCCAAGGTCAAGTATCCCAAATTCCGGCTGGATTTTATCAAGTTCAAGGGAATTGCCACTTTCATCAATATTAATGCGGTAATAAGAATTTCCGACCTTGACCATTTTAGCCAGAGGCATTATCTCCGAGTGAAAATAATAATTAAAATCTAATTTCCCATCGCGATTAAGGTCGATTGCAAATGAGTCACATCCAGGTCTCAAGAAGTTTTTGACAGGCGGTGACAATATTTTATCGTACTTCCCATCGAAATCACCATCGACTACGGCCACATCATAAATATTTTGGCCCAAGAGAACCTTACCCTTGCGATAGTCCGCCGGACAAATGTAACGATAATCAAGATTATTACGAGTTATAATATAAATCCGCCTGGTATATTTTCCATCAGGCCGGTCAAACTTTACTAATATCGGCCCGAATTTGTAGTGCTCCACAGAACCAAATAAACGTTTTTTAACGGCTTTAGAGATGTACCTTTTTTCATCGGAGAGATAACCATCACCATTAGTGTCCATGAAAAGTCTGACCTTTTTCGTACGGTCAACTACTACCGGGATGTCTCTATCGGCAATTTTGGCAAGAAAATAAGAAAATCGTCCGGATTTATTTTTGGGCAGGTCCTTGAATTGAGCCGTTTTTTTTGGGATTTTGACCAAATTCTGACAGGCTAAGTATATTGTCGATTCCAACGTATCGACGGCCTGGTATTTCAGCCTGCAGCGACCTTCCTGGCGTTTTGAACACGTCGAGAGTATTACTACGGCTGATGCCAGTGATATGACTAAAATGACCTTTCTCATAAATCCACTCCGCTTACAAGGATTCACAAAGACATAACATAATTACACTATAACCGCCTCGGATTCAAAACTTATTTTTTCGCCAAAAACACTACATAGACCTAATCCTCTCTTGTTTTCATTAAATTAGACGCCTGTATTATGATTTTGTTACGTCTTTTTCTGCTTTTACTAAAAAAAATGCAAAAAATCTCGAATTAGTGCGCCAGCAGTATTCCCCCAAATATCCGGAAAAAAACTCCTGCGCCAAATATCTTGTTTTCCCATTCAGGATAATGTAAAATAATTGTTAATATTTGTCTTAACGGTCCCCATTTTGCATAAATCAAGGTAATTTATGGAAAAGCACAATGAGCAATCGCTGCGAAAGCTGCCCTCGGTCGATATCCTCTTAAAAGACCCGGGCCTGGAAGGTTTTATCGCTGAGGCAGGCAGGAAAGTAGTGGCCGATTCAATCCGTCAAGCTGTTGAGAAAGTTAGAGAAGTTCTTCTTGCGAAAAAGTCGCCCGAGATGGATGAAAACACAATTCAGCAGAAAATCATAACTGATACTAAGCAACGTTTAGAAGCAACGATGCGCCCATACTACCGAAAGGTTATTAATGCAACAGGCATCATTCTGCATACAGGTCTTGGCCGTGCGGTAATCCCCTCGCAGGCGCTGCACCAGATTCAGAATGAGCTGTCAGGTTATTCGCTGCTTCAGACGGACCCGGAAACCGGCAAGCGCTCGAAGCGCGATGCTCGTATCGAACAGCTCCTGCAACAGTTGACCGGAGCCGAGGCGGCCACCATCGTCAATAACAACGCCGCTGCAACTTCTATTGTCCTGAATACTGTCGCTAAAGATAAAGAGGTCATCGTTTCCCGGGGTCAGCTCGTCGAAATCGGCGGCTCGTTCCGCCTGCCGGACGTTATGGCTTTCAGCGGTGCAAAACTCGTTGAGGTAGGCGCTACCAACAAAACACATCCGCGTGACTACGTCAATGCGATTACCGAAGATACAGCAGCAATTCTGCGAGTGCACCCGAGCAATTACAAAATTCAGGGCTTCTCGTCGGAAGTGCCGCTCGATGAGCTTGTGGAGATAGCCCACTCAAACAAGCTAACTATGATTGACGACGTCGGCGCCGGTGCACTTATTGATTTTTCGCAATTCGGCTTTGAACCGGAACCGACCCTGAACGAATCAATCGCCAAAGGAGCCGACATTGTCACTGCAAGCGCCGACAAGCTGATAGGTGCTTCTCAGGGAGGTATCATCTTAGGCAAAGCCGAACTGGTAGAGGCCGTGCGCAAAAATCAGTTTGCCAGAATTGTCCGCGTAGGAAAGCTTACCCTCGTTACGCTGGAAGCGACCCTGAAACTTTTCCTCGACGAATCAATGGCACTGGGCCATGTCCCGACCCTGCAGATGCTAAGACGCGACGACTCCGAAATCGCCAGCCAAGCCAAAAGCATGGCCTCCCGGCTCGGAACAAGCATCTCTAATTGTGCAGTCACCACCACAGCCGGTTTTTCACAAATGGGCAGCGGTTCCCTGCCGACGCAAAACCTGGCAACGACACATATAGCCTTACGACCGGAAAAAATCAGTGCCGACACACTGGCCGGCAGGCTTCGCCAATACAGCACCCCGGTTTTTGCCCGCATACACAACGAGAAGGTCCTTATCGATCCTCGTACTCTTCTTAGCGGGGATGATAAGATAGTTATTGAAGCGCTGCTCGAAATTCTCGGCAATAAACAATAATACCTATGAGTACACCACAAAAGAACATAACACTCGGCACCGCCGGCCATATAGACCACGGCAAAACGGCATTGATAAAATGCCTCACAGGTTGTGACACAGACCACCTCAAGGCCGAAAAGGAACGCGGCATGTCCATCGATCTCGGATTTGCTCCGTGTACGGTGTCCGGCCTTGAAGTCGGCATCGTTGACGTCCCCGGGCACGAGAACTTTATAAAAACGATGGTCGCCGGTGCAAGCGGTATCGACGGCGCCATCTTTGTTATCGCCGCCGACGACGGCGTGATGCCCCAAACGCGTGAACATCTCGATATACTCACACTGCTCGGCGTCAAAGACGGTATCGTCGCTTTAACAAAAGTAGATTGCGTTGACACTCAGCGCGTAGATAATGTCACCGCCGAGATTAAGGATTTTCTCATGGGCACATTTCTGGAAGATGCCCCGATTCTCCCCGTATCCAGCATAACAGGCCAGGGCTTCGATGACTTTTACGAAGCACTCAAAGAGCTTGTCGCAAAAATCGAGCCCAAGAGAACCGACGGCGTATTTCGACTGCCGGTCGAACGGACGTTTTCCGTCAAAGGCTACGGCACCGTCGTTACAGGGATCCCGGTCGCAGGCTCAGCCAAAATCGGCGACCAGATGACCCTCTTTCCCGGAGGCATAAAAGGCCGGATCAAAGCTATACAGGTCTATAAACGAAACAGCGAAATTTCCCTGGTCGGTCAGTGCGCCGCAATCAATGTCCCTCGATGGGAATACAACACCATCGAACGCGGCAATGTAGTTACAGACGGCGAATATTTCCAGCCTCAGCAGTGGTATCTGTGCAAACTTCAGGTCCTTGCTCATATTAAAACCCCTCTTAAATACGGTACCAAGATAAAATTTCACACGGGCACTTCTGAAATTGTTGCTACGGTATATTTACTCAAGGGCAAAAGCGTTTCGGCAGGTGATGAGTGCCTCATTCAGGTCAGATTAAACGAGCCCCTCATCGCTGCCCCGCGCGACCGTTTCATATTACGAACGCTCTCACCCGTGAAGACAATCGGCGGCGGAATGATTGTCGTGGCGCTTGGTGACAAACTTAAACGAAGTAATCCTCAAGTGGTTCAGGATGCCGAAGAGTGTGCCCGGGCCGTACCTATAGAGAAGGATTTTGTCGAATACTGCATAAAAAGCGCCGAGGCTTTTGCTGTGACCGAAAGCGAGCTTTCAATTCGCACCAAGATGCGCCCCGAGCCGCTTAAAAAAATCCTTGCCGAGTTTATTGAGCAGGAAAAGATATTTGATTTGGGTTCTAAATATTTTATACACAGCGACACATCTGAAGCTGTTCAAAAGCAACTGGTAAAAATTGCCGGTGACTTTCACCGAGACAGTCCCGAAAGCCCGGGACTGAGTATCGAGCAGTTTTATAAGGCATCCGAATTGAAAAAAGATGTTTTCGACAGTCTATTAAAGCTGCTGCTCTTAGAAGGGAAAATCGTCGAAAGAAAACATCGCTTCGCCCTGCCCGAACATCGGGAAGCCTTCAGCGAAGATGAACAAAATTTACTCCAAAGCATCGAATCACTTTTTAGAAACCGGCCCTTTAATCCGCCTAAATTCGAAGAAGTCACCGAACAGACCAAGGCGGCCGGCGACAAGGTGCAGAAAATTCTGCAAATACTAATCGAGCAGGAACGCCTTGTCAGGGTGGAGAAAGATTTGCTTTTCCACAGCGAGGCAGTTGAGAAGGCCCGGCGGCTTCTAATCTCATTTATCAAAAAAGAAGGCGAGCTGGAAAGTGTAAAATTCAAATATCTGATTGATACCACCAGAAAATTCGCCATCCCCCTTCTTGACTATTTCGACCGAATCGGCCTGACCCGGCGTGCAGGTTATACCCGCTATTTAAAAAATCCCACAGTTGACTGATTCAACAACGGCTGATAAGCTTAAATTATAGAAAACTTTATTTACTTGTTCAGAGATAGTTAAAATGCGATTCGGGAAAATATCTGCAATTCTGCTGGGTATAGCAGCCGGTACGATATGTGCGATGTTTGTACTTCGACCCGGCTGAGGTAATCCTTTCGCAGCCCTTGTAGGGCCGCTGATTATCTTTTCGGTCTTTGCTTCGGCGATAGTCGGAACAATAGGAATCATTCTCGACCGCCGCAAGCTGCTTGCGATTATCACTACTATCGTTGCCGGCGGATTAGTACTCTTTTGCCTGCTTTCGATGGCTGTAGGCATAATCTCTATGATGTGCGGTTGAAAAATTCCAATTAACATCTCCTTAAACCATATATTTATTCCGCTTTTATCTATTAAATTGGGTTTGAATTGGGTTTGTTTTGGCTTAAATTGGCTTTGAATTGGCTTAAATTGGCTTTGTTTTGCATAAAAAGGGCTGATTTGTAGAGCTTTCTCTACAAATGTAGAGCGCAAATTAGTTAAGAGTGAGCTAAAGTGCCTAAAGTGAGCTAAAGTTGGATAATTGATGCTCATAAACTCGAAATCCGAATATCGAAATCCGAAACAATATCAAAATCCAAATTACCAAAATTCAAAACAACTCGTTTGGGGGAAACCCCGGTGAGATATTAAAGAATTATCTCACGGGGCAAGAAACGCCTCTATAATTAGACGTATGTCCACTTTTGAACCGAAAAATTTGCTGTTTTTCATGGCCCGTTGTTTGTAAGTCGTTATTATGGAAGGAGATAAAATATTTTGAAAATTTAGATTTTTGTTTTTAAGAGTGAGCGATTTTTGACTGATTTTAGCCACAGATTTCACGGATTAGCACGGATTATGGGGAGTT
>JACKQG010004486.1_pt1 | contig 16156 bp, 9 predicted proteins | sample 8237621 | NCBI WGS metagenome assembly JACKQG01 (sample SAMN15677084, study PRJNA649215) | marine metagenome | biome: marine; feature: Black Sea; material: saline water; isolation source: suspended particulate matter (SPM) from the Black Sea western gyre | collected 2013-06-09/2013-06-10 | depth... | reverse complement strand
AGGATTTGTCTGACCGTGGATTGTTGGACAGCACGATCGTCTGGTGGGGCGGCGAATTCGGCCGGACCCCGAAGATCGCTTGGAAAGCACCTTGGAACGGCGGCCGGCACCACTATCCCAATGTCTTCTCCGCCGTGCTTGCCGGCGGTGGATTCAAGGGCGGACACGTCGTCGGTGCCTCGGATGCGAAAGGGGAGGAAGTGAAGGATCGCCCTGTCTACCCGGGCGACCTCCTCGGCAGCGTGTACGACAAGCTGGGCATCGACCCGGACGGAAAGCTGCCCAATCCGATGAGCATGGATTTGACCGTCACGCCGACCGCCACCGACGGCATCCCCATGGCCGGACGACTGAAAGAAATCATGTGAACGTGGGGGCATAGGTAGCAATGGTGGCTGACCTAATCTTTCACCCTAATCTTTTGCCCTAATCTGCTGCAAATTGGACGCTGAAGTGGAGGGGAAAGATCAGGGTGAAAGATGAGGGAGAAAGATGAGGGTGGGAGTCTTATGAGAACATCTCGATATGGTCTAGCGTGGGGGTTAATGCTCCTGCTGATCTCCTTTTCCACTGCGCGGGCACAGCAGGGACCGCCGCACATTGGCTATGTCTATCCGGCTGGCGGCCAGCAGGGCACGACCATCCAGGTCACGGTCGGCGGACAGCATCTGACCAACGCCAAGCTGGCCAGTTTCTCCGGCAAGGGGATCCAAGCCACCATGCTGGGCGAGGTCGAACTTCCGTTCATGGATGAAGGCGGCAAGTTGAGAGACAGGCTCAGGGCGTTGATGGGCGCCGCGCGGGACGACGCCAAGGAGAAGGAAGTTGCCGAGATCGAGAAGAAGCTCTACCAGATCTACATCATGGAGGCGCGCCGGAGGATTCCCGCCGTTTCCGATAGCATTCTGCTGGAGATCACGCTGGCCCCGGACGCCGAGCCCGGCCAGCGGGAATTGCGAATCCAGACTCCGCGCGGGGAGTCGAATCGGCTGGCGTTCTACGTCGGCACCCTGCCCGAATTCTGCGAGCCAGAGCCGGTGCTCCCCCCGGAGCCGGAAAACGCCAGGGCGGCGACGGGCGCCGGGCCTATACGCCAAATCCTGGACATTACGCTGCCGGCCGTGGTGAACGGCCAGATCATCGCCCGCGAACCGAACCAGCCGTCGTGGGTGGCCGATCGCTTTACGCCCGGTGACGCGGACCGTTATCGCTTCCAGGCTCGCAAGGGGCAGCAATTGGTCGTCGCCGCCGGCGCACGGGAGTTGATCCCGTATCTGCCCGATGCAGTTCCCGGCTGGTTTCAGGCCACATTGACGCTCTACGATTCCAACGGCAAGGAGCTGGCCTACGACGACGACTACCGTTTCCACCCCGATCCCGTCCTGTTCTACAAGGTCCCGGAAGACGGTCAGTACGTGGTCGAGATCAAGGACGCGATCTACCGCGGCCGCCCCGATTTCGTGTATCGCATTGCGATCGGCGAGTTGCCATTCGTGACAAGCATCTTCCCGCTGGGCGGGCCGGCCGGCGACGAGACCACCGTTGAGTTGAAGGGCTGGAACCTCCCGGTCGACAGGGTAACGATGGACGCCAAAGACAAGGCCACAGGAAGTTATCCCATTTCGGTCCGCAAGGGAGACGTGATTTCCAACCGTGTGCCTTTTGCCGTCGACACGTTGCCGGAAGGCCTCGAAAAGGAACCCAACCACTCGATCGAGACCGCCCAGCCGGTCGCACCGCCCGTGATCATCAATGGCCGTGTCGATCAGCCCGGCGACTGGGATGTGTTTCGCGTCGAAGGCCGCGCTGGCCAGCAGATCATCGCCGAGGTCTACGCACGGCGTCTTGATTCGCCGGTGGATTCCCTGCTGGAGCTGACCGACGCGGCCGGCAAACGATTGGCTCTCAGCGACGACCATGAAGACAAGGCCGACGCCTTGAAGACGCACTATGCCGATTCGCTGATCGACTTTGCGCCGCCTGCCGACGGGACCTATTATTTGCGTCTGGGCGATGCTCAGCGCGAGGGTGGACCGGAGTATGCCTACCGTCTGCGCATCAGTCCGCCGCGGCCCGATTTCGAGCTGCGCGTGGTGCCCTCCCGCATTAACTCGACGATCCGCCAGTTCGTTCCGTTCACCGTCTTCGCCTTGCGCAAGGACGGGTTCTCCGGAGAAATTGCCTTGAGTCTGAAGGACACTTCCCAAGACTTTTCGTTGGCCGGCGGCACGCTGCCGGCCGGCAGCGACCAAGTGCGCGTGACGTTGCTGGTTCCGCCGAACCCGCCGGACCAACACATCAGCCTTGGCGTGGAAGGCCGCGCCGTCGTTGCCGGTCAGGAGGTCGTGCGCACGGCCGTACCGGCGGACGACATGATGCAGGCGTTCGCCTACAAGCATCTGGTCCCCGCCGAAGATTTGAAGGTTGTTGTCTGGTACTGGAGCAAACCCCCAGCTTCAAAGTCCCCAGCGGCCAACACGCCGCGCCCGCCTTACCAGAGCCCGTTAAAACTCCTCGGCGATACGCCCGTGAAGATCCCCGCCGGCGGAACCGTCGAGTTGCGAGTCACCATACCTGCCCGCGAGGGCGAGATCCAAGTCGAACTGAGCGATCCGCCAGAAGGCATCACCATCGACAGCGTGTCGCGATTCGACAAGGGCGTGGCCATCTTGCTGCGCGGCGACGCCGAGCGAGCCAAGCCGGGCCTCCAAGGCAACCTGATCGCCAATGCGTCGCAACAAAGGACGCTGACGGACGGAGACGGAAAAACGCGAGAGTACCGCTCCGTGCTAGGCACATTACCCGCCATGCCCTTTGAAGTCATCAAGCCCCTGCAGGCGGCCGAGAAGTAGATCCTGATGTTCTGGTCCAGCGAGTCTTGAGTGATCACTTGTCCGCATGAATCGGAGAGCAAGTCTCTGAGGCAAACGGGCGTGAACGCGGCGTGCTGCAACGAGCGCGAGGCCCCGTTCCCGATTCACTGTAATCTCCACGCTGACGGGGGTGATAGGCCGGTGATTCGGAGCTGTCAAACCAGCTTGTTACGCGCGTAGGTCGCCCCCAAGCGTCCAGAATCGACAAGTAACGAATGAACTAGGTGTGCGCCTTAGGGCGGAAGCAAAAATGCGTTCGGTCTCTCAAATCAGTGCAGGTTACAACCAACCATGCCGGAGTCCGAAAACCGCCGTATTGCGCCGTCAATCTAATGACACCGATTGGCGGCTCTCGCTGGCGGAAACTGCGGTCGGTCGCTGTGATACCAAAGCAGTTTACGCGCACCGCTAATGTCACGCTCAACGGGCGTACACTCCGAAGATTCGGTGGTTTGTTGGTGCGTCTTACCTTCTTGGTTTCGCTGCCGGAGACTATCGATTTTGGCTTGCGCCATAATGCACGATGGAAATCGGCGTCTGTCTACTACCAAATTAACGGGTCGCTGTCTTGGGACCATCCATTCTAACTTGGAGCGACCACGGGATCAGTTGTTGTGTCGTGCCTCACGGTTCTCGTCGTTAACATCGTCGTTTGGTTGTATGGCGAATCCGTCATCAGATGAACCGGATGCGCTAATGTGTGCACCTACGGATCTGTGGGAGGCTTGGGTGGGCAACCACCCAGGCCGACCCGGCCCGAAGCACGCTAGTCGCGTCGCGTTCCCCACCCCACGGTTCGTTCCAATCGTCGACAACCTCAGATTCTGTTTGACCGATCGGCGGCGACCGGTGTTCAGTTGACAATGAATGATTTGTGTACGAAGATTGCTCCTACATGGGCGTTCAATGACCTCTCCCGCAAGAACACAACAAGACGATGGAGGAATCGGTTTGGCCAGTGCTCTTAGCCTCGAAGATCAGATCCTAGTTGCATTGCGTCGAATCACGCGGGCGATTGACTTGCGTTCGCGCACGCTGCTTCAAGACTATGGATTGACGGCGCCTCAGTTGACTAGCCTGCATGCAATCTCGCGGCTTCAGCCCGTCAAAGCTGGTGGAGTCGCTAAAGAGATTCATCTTGGGCAGCCGACCGTCACGGGCATCCTCACTCGCCTGGAGCATCGAGGGCTGATCCAACGGACGCGAGGCGAGCGCGACCGGAGAAGCCTCAATGTTCGGTTGACTGAAGAGGGCGAGCGTGTTCTACGTGATGCCCCTTCGCTGTTGCAGGACCAGTTTTTGCAGAAGCTCGCTGAGCTGAAAGAGTGGGAACGAACACAAATACTAGCAACTCTTCAGCGGATCGCAGGTATGATGGATGCGGGAGCCATCGACGCGGCACCGGTACTGAGCAGCGAACTAGTCGACGCCACAGCCGGTGATGCTCCGTTTCACATCGAAGAGACAGAAGCACAGCCGGACACTTCGCCCGAATCACCCCCGGACGCCAAGTAAACGAGCGAATAGCCCTTTCGTACGGACTACGACAGATCGGGGAAGAAGCGATGCGGGAGCTTTGGATGCCCACACGAAGCAGAGAACTGGTGGGATTCGTGGAGTGATTGCCTTCGGAATTCGCCCGTGGTCCCTTGCGCGGGCTCAAGTCGTGATGGTGAGACGCCTAAGCGTGAAAACCAGGCTCCCACTTTCCTGATTGGCCAGAGCCGGCGTTTTCACCAGGGGGTCGCCAAGTCGCCTTCGTCAGATGGGAGGGAGGAGTTTGAGCTTTCCGGCAACAACGCTTCGGCGTATCGCGACGATGCTGTGCCTGATCCTGGCGGGAGAGGCCATCTTCACGCTTCCCTTCCACGTCAGCCGGTTCTTCGGAGTGACGTTCCTCAGAGTCTTTGGATTCAACGAGGCGCAGTTAGGCTACCTATTTCTAGTTTACGGTGTGGTGGCGATGGTTGCCTACGGGGTAGGCGGCCCGCTGGCAGACCGTTTTTCGGCGCGAAAACTCTTGGCGTTTTCGCTGGTGGCGACAGGAATTGGCGGCTTCTACATGGCTCGCGTTCCGGGGTTTGCCGGAATGTGTGTGTTGTTCGGATTCTGGGGGGCCTCCACGATCCTGATGTTCTGGGCACCTCTGATCCGCGCCACGCGTGAGTGGGGGTCGCACGACGAGCAGGGACGCGCATTCGGCTTCTTGGAAGGTGGGCGAGGCTTGCTCGCTGCGATCTTGACTACGGTTACGGTTCTGGCTTTCCGGAGCTTCCTGCCGGATCCGGAAGCGATCGATGAATCTCAGCGAAGAGCCGCTCTGTTGAGCGTCATCTACACGTACAGCCTAACGTGCTTCGTCGCGGCGGCATGCGTGTGGTTCTTGGTGCCCGACACCGCACGACGTAGTCCGTCGCGCAGCGGCGAGACGAAAAGAGGTCGCATCGCACTGGTGGTGAAGATGCCCGCAGTATGGCTGCTGGCGGTCGTGATCATCTGCGCCTACTGCTCGTACAAAGCGTTTGTGCTGTTCCCGCTGTACGCCGAGGCCGGCTTCGGCTGGTCTGAAAAGGACACGCCAACGCTGAATGCCTTGGGGGCATGGCTTCGGCCTGTTGCCGCACTTGTCGCGGGGTTGGTCGCAGACCGAGTGAGCGCCACGCGTGCCGGCGCGTTCTGCTTCGCGTTGCTGATTGTGACATACATCTGTTTTGCCGTTATTCAGCCGGGCGATCAAACGGTGTGGATTCTCTGGGCCAATGTGATTGTAGTGACGACCGCAGCTTGCGCGCTGCGAGCGGTCTATTATGCGGTCCTCGAGGAGACGTCCATCCCCCGGGACGCTACGGGGTCGGCGGTGGGCGTGGTTGCGTTTTTTGGCTACACGCCGGAAGTGTTCTTTGCACCGTTGGCCTTTGGTATCGTCGCGGCTTCGCCTGGCGCCACGGGCTACCAACACGTCTTTGGGCTGCTTGCGGCAATCGCCGCGGTTGGGCTGGTGGCTACCGTGGCCATTCGAAGGATCTATCCCCAACAATAAACTAAGGCGGAAATCAGCGTCCTTCGAACTTGAACTCTCGGTACATGTGGTCCGAATCGTCGTACAATTCGAAGTGGTGTGGGATATTCATCATCTCTTGTCGACTTCGAATACTCCCACCAAGCCGTGCGAGCAACCGAGCCCTCGCTGGAGCTTCATCGCCAGGTAACGCAGGGCGTAGCCGAGTTGGGGCTCGATGATGTTTTCGCGCGGCAAGCCGTAGCCAAGCCATCCTGTCCCTTCCACGACCAGTCGCATGCGCTCCATCATTTCTTGCAGCGGCGGCGGATACGAGCCTGGAATCGGTGCTGGCGGGGAGGTATATCCACGTGTAACGATGTCGTATAGCTGCATCAGCTCGTCCACGTATAATACCAGCGTGTTCCAACACATCTGCAAGTGCTCGAAGTAATCGTCGAGAAACTCGAAGCCCGGCTTGGGCACGTAGTCGATCAGTAGCGAGCTGAGGTCTGTCCGGATGTTGACCTCGTGCAGCGAGTTGACGGCCTGGCGGATCGGTTGGGCATGGGGGTTGTATTCTGCCGTATCCATGTGCCGGCCAGTGAAAACCGAGCGATCGAAATACTCCAGTGGTTTGATCTCCACGCCGGCCCGCTCGCTTGCCTCGGCGACAATCCCTTCCGCCTCCTGGCGGCTAATCAGCCGCAGCAAAAGGTGGTCAAGTTGATCGCGCAGTTGTTCGCGTTCTTCTTTTTCGTAAATGTAGGAAACCACGTAGTCCATGTTGCGGTTTTCCGCCAAGTTGTTTGTCCACAGCGTCTGCCACTCGTAGGAATACCGCCCCAGCCAGTCACAGACGATCAGGCTGTAGCCTTCGGTTCGCTTTGCAATATCCGCCAGCAGGCAGATTAGTGTTTCGTCGTCGTTGTGATGGGAACAAGTGCCGTACGAGGTGAAATACAAATCGTAAGGTTTCTCATCGCCCGACACCGGAAGTCCCTTGGTGAAATCAGCTTGCTCGAAGGCCAATTTGGAATTGTCCCCAGAGATAGCCTGGGCTTGGCGAATGAGGTCTTCGTTTAGTTCGATCCCTTTATAGAACCCCAAGACACCCGGGGTCAGCAAGGCTATCTCGAACTCCTGCAGGTCTGCATCACGGTGCCGGATGCCGGTAAGCAGCTCGTAGCCGTCGGCGCTGCCGCATCCCAAATCCAGGATCCGCACGCGTTGCATCAGCGACTGCTTGTGCTCTATCAGACGCTCGACGTGAGGTCGCAGGAAGAACCGAGTGATCTCGTCTTCCCACAGCCGCCGTACGTTGTCGTACTTGCCCACGAGCCCGGATTGCTTGGCGTACAGACCACTCGTGGCCGCCTCGCTGTAGGCATCCATCTGTTCCACCATCGTCTCGTCGCTCACGTCACTGCTCCCTGTTCTACTTGGATGGTTGCCGGCAACATTCCGGGAATGTTCGATTCGATGTCGCGTTTCACTTCGTCGGGCAGCTCGGTTCGCGGCAGTTCCATGATTTCCTGGCAACGCCGATGCGCAGCCGCCAAGGCACCAGACTCCTCATCCTCCAACGGAAACCGGGCGTAGACCGGATCGCGAGACGGCAACGGGAGGTGGTACATGTAAGTTTTGTCCGGCGAATCCATCACTTCCCGCACCAGCGACACCACCTCCTGCCACCGCTCTTCACGGATCTGCGGATCCGCGTATGTTCGCTTCACCAAGTCGATGTGCGCGTCGTCCAGGACGGCCTGCTCCGGACAGAAGACGTTGGTCCGCTCCAGCAGGCCAAAAGCGTAATGGATGTACTGCGCTCCGGACGCCGGCACGGCCAACAGCGTCAGCATCTTCTCTGCCGTGGCCTGGATGCCCGGTACCGACGCATCGGCAACACCGGCGGTCGAGTAGCAGGGGAGCCCATAGAATCGGGCCATCTGAGCGCAGTCGACCGTGTAGTGGATGACCTCGGGCGCCGCGTACATGTCGTTCAGATTGTCCAATCGCGTTCGAACGGGAACCGCCCCGTACAGGACCGGTGCGCCAGGTGCCACCAATTGATTAAGGGCTATGCCTGCGAGTAATTCAGCATTTATTTGGGCAACCATGCCAAATTCGTCGAACGGCCCAGTGGCGCCGCCCATGGGACAGCTTGAGATCACGACGGGAACACGACGTTTTGAAATTTCGATCAGCTTCGATGCCGTATCATCCACCATCTGTAAGGGGCTCTTGATCACGCAGGTGATGAATGAGAGCACGGGGTTTCTTTCAAAAGCACCCGCGCCGCCGGCGACGATCTCTCCCATTCGCAAGACGTCGTCCAGGGCAGCGACGCTTGTTAGCCCGGCCTGAACGTGTTTGCGGATGTTGTTCAGACTGGTAAAGAATTGATTGACATCCTTGTTCGCTTCCGTAACTCCGGCATCCCGAATATTGACGTTGCGAAGAAAGAAATCGACGTTTTCCAGATGCTCGCAAAGGTGGGCCGCCCTGCGCAGTCGTTCGATCGAACCATTTTGCCGTGTGAACTTCGGCGTCGTGCCCTCGAAACTCACGTCCAGCCACACATTGGTTTCCGCTCCGGTGCCGAACCGCACGCGCGGTTCGTGGGCATCCAAGATCAGACGATTCGCCGGGTCTCGCGCTCCAAGCACCACGGTCGAAGGAGCCCCGTCGAGGGCCTTGTCGATGATCGAAGAAGGCACGCGGATGCGAACGCAATCTCGTGCGTCTTCAATCTTGGCTCCCGCAGCGCGAAAAATCTCGGCAGCGGCCGGGTTGTAACACAGGAGGCCCGGGTCTTCGAGCAACTCTCGCGAGATCCCATCGATCAGTCTAATCTGCTGCTGCGACAGCCGGCGTAGCGGCTTCACAAGTACGCCTTCTCGTTGCGTTCCAGACACGTACGTCTCCGTTCTTGGCAAGCGGACAGAAATCGTCTACCGGTAGCCGAAGTGGCCACACTTTGGGCACGACCGGTCACTCGCAGGCGCAGGTTTCGGCGACACCGAGACACCTGTGTAGATCACCGATGGTCTTTCCCTATCCGGTCGCCTTTCGACCTTGTCGCTGCGAGGTCGCACGCGCTGACAACGAATCTCCGGATACAGCTCCAAGATCTGCTCTCGCACGTTGGCTGGTAACCGGCTCTCTGGTCGCATAGATCGTATCTCTCGCACAACCGCTTTGGCGCGGGCCATCGCATCATCCGACGAGGCCATCGACTCTCGCTTTTCCCGGTTGGCCAACTGCGGAACGAAGAACTCGCCTCGCATGTGATTCAGGGTGTGTTCTTCCATCATGAAATCCTGTCCGGGACCTTTTTCGATCATCAGCTCGGGCGCCAACGTTTCGTCGTTGACTTCGATGCCGCGAAGCACCCGTTGGCACATGCCCAGGATCTCGTTGTCCATCACCAGCTTCTCGTAAGACACCGTAAGATCGGCCTCCATGAGCCCGGCAATGTCGTGGATGTAGTTCGCCCCAGACATGGCCACCAGCATGCTGGACAATGCGCTTTCGTAGGCGGCCTGGATATCGACAGTCTTTGCGTCCGTGGTGCCGCCGGTGGAGTACAGCGGGATCTCGAAATGCTGGGCCATTTGCGACACAGCGGCGTTGGCCATGGCTCGCTCGATCGGTCCGCCCAGATGGTCCATCGTTTGCAGGTTTGTGACCGAACCGACGCTTCCGCAGATTCCCGGCGCTCCTCGATTGACACACTGAACCATTGCAATCCCGCCCAACGTTTCGGCCACGTGAGTCAATACGTTGCCGGCCAGGGTGATTGGCGACGTGGTTCCGCAGATCGGCTCGGTGGGCACGACGACCGGCAGACCTTCGCGGGCGAGATAACACGTCATCTCGCCGTAGTCGTCGTCGATCTTGAAAGGACTGATCAACAGGGTAATGAACGACACAAACGGTTTTTCACGCAACGCCTCTGCACCTCCCGCGATCATCTGTGCCAGGCGCACGACCTTCCGGCAGCCTTTCAGCGAGTAGATGCCGCCCATGACGTGCTTGGTCGTATGGTCCAGAGCGTGAAAGAAGCGGTTGACGTCGATGTCATCCTTCCCCTCGATCTCGTTTGGGAACACGTTGATGGTGAAAGCGTGGATGTTGTCCAATGCCTCGACCATACGAGCGTTGAGAATCACGTCTTTGGTCGTTGAACGCCGGCGCTCGCCGGTGTCTGGATCGAGCACATAGATGGCGGTGCCCCCGGTCGAGTAATAAACGCGGTTCCGTTCCAAGACGGCGTCGTTCTTGCCGTCGCGCGAACATAACGCGACCGATGAAGGGTTGGATTCGATGGCGTCTTCCACAAGTGCACGCGGCAAACGCACAATGCGGCTATCGCCGTCGACCTGAGCACCGGCCGCCCGAAAGGCTTCGAATGCCGTGTCGGAGTACACCGCCATGCCCGATTTGGCCAACACCTCGAACGCTGCGTCGGCGATCCTCTTCATGTCCGGCCCGCTCAACGGTTGATACAACGAAGCGGAAATACCCGGTAGCTCATGATCCAACGTGGGCTTGTTATTACATTCTAATAGAGACAAGTTTCGCGTCCTTTCTTCTTGGCGTTGCCACGAATTGCGGCGATGCAACAGATTGTCGATCTCCGTGCTTTGATCGCTCATGGAAGGATTTCATTCGGACTTCTGTTCCGGTGGACAGAAAGGCCTCAACGGCACCGTGAATCCGGCGTCACAGAGATACCCATTGGCCGACGGTATCCACGGCTCGATCGGTACCAAAGTTCTCGGCGAAGATCCGGAAGTAGTACAGTTCCTCCTTGCTGCGCACCAATGGGTGCTCTCGCCGAGCGTGGGCGAACTCCTCGTCGCTGATTGCGCCCTCAAAATGTGCCGGAAGCACGCCTGCCGATCCGGAGCCCTGCGAAAATTCCTGCTTGCCCCGCCATGCGATGGCGTCCGGCAGCACAGACTCATAGGCTTTCCGGAAAATCCATTTTTCGATCTTCCCATCCCCCTCCGGCTTCTGCTTGTATTCCGGCGGCAAATGCAACGCGTAGTCCAACAGCTTGCCGGAGATCAGCGGCGCCACCACGCGAACAGAATGACATTGATTCATGCGATCCAGTCGCAACGAAGCGTTGTTGTGCAAATAGCCGAGGCACTTCAACTGCTCGGCCGCGAGTTCTTCTGGTGGGAAATCCTTCAGGTAAGTGTACCCGCAGAAGATCTCATCGCCTCCTTCGCCGGAAAGAAGCTGGTCGATCCCATGTTCCCTCGCATGCCTGGAGATCAAGTAATTGGAGACCGCACTCCTGACCAGCGACGGGTCAAACGATTCCAGGTAGTAGATGACTTCCGGCAAGGCTTCCAGAACACGGTCCAAATCAACGATTAACTCGTGATGTTCCGATCCGATGTGATCGGCCATGAGTCGAGCATTCTGGATATCTTCACTCTCGCCCAAACCGATGGCGAATGTCTTCAATCGCGTCTTGCCGCCGGTCCAGTCTTCGCACAAGCGACTTGCCAGGCAACACACGACGCTGCTATCAAGGCCGCCGCTCAATAGACCGGCCGTTGGTGTGCTGAAGTCAACACTGCTGCGAACGCTGTTCCAAATGATCTCTTTTATCTCTCGCACCGCTTCCGTGGGCTCGATATCCGCGATTCGCGGAGATTTCGGCAAGTCGGCAAACCGGGTCAATCGGCCATCGCCGTCCATAAAGTGGCCAGCAGGAAACTCGTACACGTCGTCAGTAACGGCCAGAATGCTCTTCAACTCCGAAGCGAAGTACAGGGCGCCGTTCTTCCGGCCATAGAACAGTGTCTTGATGCCGAGGACGTCTCTGGCGGCCAAAAGGCTGTCGCCGTCCGATATCACGAAGGCAAAAATCGCGCCTCGCACGAACCCGAGCATATCGGGCCCATGCAAGCGATAGAGGTGCAGCAGAAGACGCTCGTCCCACCACGGGCCACCCGGAATGTCAAGATCGTCCGCCAGCCGTGCACCGTCGCCGATTTGACCGTCGTAGCAAATCTTCCTGCTTTCGCCTTCGAAACCAGCCGGAGCGACTTCCCCGCCCTCGTTGCAGGCGCCCATGTCCGCTCTGCAATAGTTTTGCGCGAGGGTCGCTCGCTGGTGCTCGCAGATACCACTCCACGCCGGCCCACGATGCGCGATCTTGTCCAACATCGCTTGCACGTCTTCGCGGCATGCCGCGCCAAACCCAGCCGCTAAACCGCTCATTCTTGACCAAACCTCCCTAGAATCGGTGGACCGCACTGCCTGCTGCCGTGATTCGACACGGCCCAAACCCGTTATCTGGCGGCGCGTCAAGATGCTTATCGTGCGGGCTTCCACTGCCGATGGAACACCGTGCCCGGCGCAGGCTACAAGACGGCAAGCGAACGGACGGAATTTACATTCTGCCCAATGTCAACTACAGAAGCGTCCTGCAAAAGGATGCGAAAGAAGTGCTTCCTGTTGATCGCCGGAACATGAATAGGCACCACACGAATCGAATCTACACGAAGCATATAGGTAAATCAGTGGCATATCAACCGGCCATCCATTACTTGTGCGATGCAACGATCCGAATGAGCAATTAACGTAACGTGTTGGTAGATATTGCTTTGAGAACTATACGGCACTCATTGCATAACGTGGATTGACAGAATATTGTTTGTATGCAGACATTTCGTGGACGAAGGTTGTGTATGCGGCCGCAAATGCAGGAACCACGCAGTCGGCGATCGTTTGGCCACGGCTGTGGCTCGATGGGCGGCACGTTCCACGTTGGCCAACGATGGTGACGGGCACATCTGTTCGCTTGGCCACGGCGGTGGCTTGTTGGGCCCGGTCCAGCGGGCTTCGAGTAAACACTCGTCCACATGAACTGTGGGCACTGTGACGCAAACGGAAGTAACCGGCGAGTGTTTCGACGACCGCGAAGCCAAGGTCGAGAACCGCTGCTCCTGCTTCGACAGCTCGAGGATCTCCAGCGCGTTTCGCATCCCGCCAAGTCCCTTGGGGTCCCCGCCGCGGATCTGTTTTCTGACCCAGCTCATCAACAGCAGTTGCTTCTCGAACTCGTCCTTGCCCGGAGCTTTGGGAACCAGGAATCTGCTAGCATTTCGCAAGGCTACGATCAAAGCACACTAATCGAAAATGATTGTGCCAAAACTCCGGTAGTCGTGGAAGCTGCGACCGACGCGAGCCCAGTCCCACTCGGTTGCTTTCTTGTCGTCGTAGTCGACGCGATAGAAGTTGGCGCGCCAGTGGGTACCCGGTTTTGGCGGAACGTTCCCCAGCGGCTCGAGCAACTGGTACGGGATGAAGACTTCCGCGCGCCAGCCGGCCACTTCGGTTTTCGGCGTTTGCGGCAATCCGTAGGAGGTCACTGCTTTGCGAGTCTTCCGATCCCCCTCGTAATGCCACGGTCGCCAGCCCAGAAACTTACCGTCGAGATTGGGTATGATGATCGGCAACTCATAGCCCAGTGGCGAGATTTCGTATTCGAAGTAGATTGGATGCCGCTCGTCGGTCCAGAAGAAACACTCGAAGACATCTTCATTCCAGAGATCGAGGAAGTCTTCGGTCATTGTCGCCGTGAGAATCTTGTCGGTCCCGTCGAACAGCACATACACGCCCTTGGGTGAATAGAGCATTTTGAATCGGGCGCCGTAATCGTGTTTTGCGTTTGCACGTTTTTCGAGAGCCACCCATTCGGATTTCTTCCACTGAGCCGCGTCCCCGCGACCGGTCACTTCGAAATCCTCGCATTGCAGCACATGGATGGTGGGTTTCTTGGGAGGTGTCTTCTCCGCGGCGTGCAATCCTGGCCCCGATTCGAATGCGAGCAAGCAGCCGAGTAATGACAGAAGCCATCCCATCAAAGGCGTTTCACACAACACGGACCGTTTTTCACAATCGTTCATAGCGCAGTCCCCATAGAAGAACCGTAAATCAGAATGAAACCGTTAGCGAAGCTTAACTCTCGACATCCACCAACCGCTCGACGAACCGCCTAGCCTTTCTTGCTTCCTGAATCAGGCCAGCCGGATCGTCGGGCGTTAAGGTCTCGATCACGAGCGGTCCACCTGTAAAGCCTCCTTGTCGGAGCCGGGCCAACACTCGTGCAAAATCGACGGCGCCCTCACCGGGCGTCACCTTGACGTCGTCGGTCGCACGGCGGTAGTCCTTAACGCACATTCCCGTCACTAAACCGTCGACGGTAGCCACGTCATCGACCGGGTCGAGTGCCCCGTCGGAGTAAGCGAAGATATTGCCCGGGTCGTACCAGAGCGAGAAGTTGTCGTGCCCCACCCGCTCGATCGCTTTTCGACATCGAGGGCCGGTGGCGTTCAACGGCCCGTGGGGTTTCAAAGTGATGGCCACTCGTTTCTCGGCTGCATAGTCGCAACACTCGGCGATAGCCTTGTAGTAGGCTGTTTCGAGTTCTTCGCGGTTGATACCCGCCGTGAGCAGAGATTCGCCCTTGGCCGCGGCGCAATTGTCGATCAGCTTCTTCAGTCCGTCAATCCCTTCCTGAAGCGATCGGTTGATCGGAATCGGACCGCCGTAGATCGAGGGGATTTGTAATCCTCGCCGTCGGGCCTGTTGGCCTATTTCGGCGGCCTCTTCGACCGAGGTCGCCACGGTGATCACCAGAGCCCACTTGGCATCGTCCTTGGGTTTGGTGCTCATCAGTCCGACGTGCTTGAATCCGGCCTCGGCGATTGCGTCCAGGGCTGCCCGATAGTCGTGCTGGCCCCAGGGCCGTGTATAACAGCCAATCTGCCAGATCGCATCAGCGACACAACTCTCTGCCATGGCCGTTGACTGGATCAGCGTCCCGGCAGCCGCCGAGGCCGCCGCGATTTTGGCCGTGCCGCTCAAGAACTCTCGCCGCGTGAGTTGTTTGGAACCGGCCATCCCGTAGTCTCCTCTCTCTCCTGGAAAATGTGTCCGCATTGGCCTCGAAGGACCTCGACTCACTGGTGAAAATTGGGGCATCCAATTAGGATAACGGATTCCTCAATCCTGTGCTGGTTCGGTTCGCGTTCGAAGCAGACACGGCAGTCCGAGGTTGTGAAGAAAATGGGAGCAGGCGAGCCAGCCAAGGTCAAAACCCCTCCCGCCCGGGCATCTTGCCGCCTTGGGCCAGCCAGAGGCAATAGGACCAGTTGGGCGTCATTTGGGCCGACGCGCCGACGACGTTGCCGCGGACGGTCTGACGGAGGCGGTCCAGGAACAGACGGTCGCTGGTCAGTTCGTAGTACCACAGGTACGGATTACCAAAGTAGTGATTCGTCCCGCCGCTTTTCTTGGCATGGATGTAGGGCTTGGCGAGCGGTTCGATCTCGCCCTTGCGGCGCAGGCCCACGTTGCCGGCGGGCATATTGTGCTCGGTATCCCAGCCTACGGTGGCCGACCACCTGCCCAGGCGGACGTAGATCATCTTGAGACGGTCGGCGAAATCGCGGTCTTCGGTCGAATCCAGGATGCCGGTCAAGCACTTAGCACCGTTGCCCATGATGCCCACCGTTTGCCAACAATTGACATACCAGTATCCGCCGTCCCACGCCTTCGAGTATGGCTGGTGGATGGTGACGTTGCCCGCGGGCATCTGAGCCATTTCACGGATGGCAACGTCCACGCGGGCAACGTCCAGACAGTCCTGGCGAATCTGCTTGTCCTTGGACAGATAGAACCCGTACGCCAACGCTTGGTTAAGCCAGCCGTTGGCCCGGCCCATGTGGATGCCCTGGCCCGGATGCGCACTGACGTGTTTCCACGCCTCGTGCAGGCTGCCATAACCGCCAAACTTTGGCTTCGCGCGGTAGGGGTGAATATTGAGCTTCGCACAGACCTGCCCGCCGAGGGTCACCAGCCGATCGCGGTTGACGGGATCGCACGCCAGGTACGCCGCCGGGGCCGCGTCGAAGACGCGCGAAAGGTGCTGGTCGTCGTGGTTCATGTACCGCAGCAACTCGGCGCTGGCGGGGTGCAACAGCTCGCTGTCGGCGACGTGCTTTGCATGGATGGCGCAGGCCGTATCGGAGGCCTTGTCGACCGGCCAGCCGCGCTTGTCCAGTGGGACGTCGAAGTACCGCTTGCCGTCCATTTCGACGATGTGCTTTCCAAAGGTGAACGCGCGGCCGTTGTCGTAGAACCGATGCGCGCGGTGCCGGTCCCAATGGCGGTCGGCCAGCAGGACGTGATGGCGAAGTCCATCGCCCGAGGCGGTGATGATCGCCTTGAGGCCAAAGGCGTATTGCACACC
>JACKQG010004485.1_pt1 | contig 16156 bp, 13 predicted proteins | sample 8237621 | NCBI WGS metagenome assembly JACKQG01 (sample SAMN15677084, study PRJNA649215) | marine metagenome | biome: marine; feature: Black Sea; material: saline water; isolation source: suspended particulate matter (SPM) from the Black Sea western gyre | collected 2013-06-09/2013-06-10 | depth... | reverse complement strand
TTCAAGACTGCCGCCTTAGTCCACTCGGCCACCCATCCGTTAACTCGATCTGCAAATGTAACTTGTCCTGACTATTGAGACTGGTGTTGGCGGTCGCAGGTTCGTTTCCCCCGTAGAGCCTGGTGAGAATCCACCTCGGACCAACGGATCGATCCGAAAGCCGGAACCGCAGAATGTCGAACAAGGAATGGCGAAGGCAGAAGGTCGCAACGAAAACCTCGGGTTGCTTGTTTGCCAAATCAACGCCCGAAACTCAGCTTTTCCTTCGATGCTCGCAACTCGTCGTTCGACATTCGGTATTCGCCGCCTCCAAGAGAGGGGATCGAACCTGACTCAACACTGCAGAACTTCGTGACCCAAGTAACCTAACGTGGTACGGGGTAGTGTGTCAAACCGATCATGGCGACCTTCGACGAGGCGACCGCCTATGGCCTAAGAGTGGGGTGACGCGCCGATTCAGCTTGACCGCTAGCGTTGCTCCAGTAGAATCTAGGTATCAACGAGCGACGATCCGAACGAATTCGGTCTTTTCAATTGGGTTTTTCGCCGCCAGAGGCGTTTGGATTATTGCGAACGTGATTGTGGGGCAACGTGTTTTGACTGCTTAGGGGCATGTACGTTCGTCGCGATGGCACCCTGATCGAAGTCCAGGCTCCGGCCAAGATCAATCTCTTTCTTGAGATTCTGGGTCGACGCGATGACGGCTTCCATGAGATTGAGACTCTCATGATGCCGATCTCGATATTCGATACCGTTTTTCTTTCGAGCAATTCGGAAAGACGCATAGAGCTAACGTGCAGGTGGGCTTCCGGCTTGGAGGCACAATCGCCTGCCGAGCGCTCCCGTCATGGAGGCGTCTGGGAGGAGTTACCGGAACAGACGGACAACACTGTCGTTAGGGCCTTGGAGCGTCTGAGACTTCGCGCGAAGGTTGAATCAGGCGCGCGGGTTCGGTTGGTCAAGAGGATACCGGCCGCGGCGGGGCTGGGGGGAGCCTCCAGCGATGCAGCAGCGGCGCTTGTGGCCGCGAATCTGGCTTGGCGGCTGGATTGGACCTGCGAGCAATTGGCCGGCGTAGCCGCCGAAGTGGGAAGTGACGTTCCTTTCTTCCTGCAAACCGGCGCGGCCGTATGCCGGGGACGCGGCGAACGGATTGATCCGATCGGCGCGTGCAGCACGTTCCAAGTCGTCCTCGTTCGACCGCCGTCGGGATTGTCCACGCCGGAGGTCTATCGGCATTGTCGTCCCGCGAAATTGGCGAATCGAGCAGACCCGATTGTCGAGGCCGTTCGGAAGGGCCGCGCGTCGCTGGTCGGCGGGCTCATGTTCAATCGTCTGGAACCTGCGGCCGAGCGATTGTCGCCTTGGATTCGGAAGTTACGAGCCGCGTTTGACCGCCAGGGTTGTCTCGGACACCAAATGAGCGGAAGTGGTACAAGTTATTTTGGCATCTGCCGCCACGCGAGCCACGCAAGACGAGTTGCGAGCCGCTTGCGGGCAGCAGGGTTGGGGGCGGTGTTCCAGACAACTACACTGTCGGTTGCACCGTGTTAAGGTTAACAGCCCTTGGAGAGCACACGAGCGAACCAGTTTAAGGAGGAGCGTCATGGAGATCACCGAGGTTCGCATAAAACTGATGGACAAATCGGACGATCGGCTGCGGGCGTTCTGCTCGATCACGTTCGACGATTGCTTTGTGGTTCGTGATCTGAAGATCATCGACGGCGTCAACGGCCCGTTCGTAGCGATGCCCAGCCGGAAGTTGACTTCGCATTGTCCGAAGTGCGGGACCAAGAACCATTTGCGGGCTGCCCACTGCAACCAGTGTGGCGCGAGGCAGGAAGAAGAACGAATGGTCCGCGACCAAAGCGGCCGGGTCAAGCTGTACGCCGACATCGCGCACCCGATCAACTGCGCGTGCCGCGAGATGATCCAAGAACGCGTTATCGCCGAGTATCAGAAGGAGGTGGAGCGGGCCGAACAGCCGGGGTACATATCGCGGTACGACGATGGGTACGACGATGAAGGGCCAGACGACTTCGACGCGAGCGATGTCCCGGATGCGGGAAAGCCCAGCCCGTCTATAACCTCACACATCGAACCGGCAGAATCGACCCCGCCGCCGCCTCACCAGAAGCCTAAAGATCAGCCGGCACCGGAGCGGCAGGAAGAAGGACAAACCGACGATGGGTTTGGCGCGGGCATCTTTTGATGCGTAGGTAGGTCCCGGCTGCCGGACGGGACCTCCAACTCCGGCAACGATTCAGCCGAGGCCGTGGCGACGAGGTCTGCCGCTGGAGTTCACGCTTCAGCGTGTCTTACTGAACCTGAAAACACAGCACGCTAAAGCGTGAACTCCAACGACACTGAAGGTCCCGTCCGGCAGCCGGGACCTACTTCTGACGCGACAAGACCTTTCGAAATAGCTCGTTTTGCCGGTTGCGAAGACGCATGCGGGCAGGAATCATCGAAAGGTTGGTTCTGGCTTCAAGCTGGCGTAGTAGGGCGAGACTCTAGGGGATGTTACCAAGAGAATGCATGCGGAAGAAGCATTTCGCAAGAGCGAAGCAACGCTTCGCCTGATGGTCGAGCAGATCCCGGCAATCGTGTGGACGACGGACACCGAACTTCGATTCACGTCGTGCACCGGGGCCGGCCTGACCCGGCTGAATCTCCAGCCCGACCAGATTGTGGGGATGTCCCTGCACGACTATTACGCTACCCAGGACGAGGACTTCCCGGGCATTGCGTCTCATCGCCGCGCATGCCAAGGCGAATCGGTGAACTTCGAACTGGAGTGGTGTGGGCATGTCTTCCAGTCCCACGCCGAACCGCTTCGAGATGCGCACGGGGCGGTGATCGGCGTCGTGGGTGTCGCCCTGGACGTCACGGAACGGAAGCGTGCCGAAGAGGACCTGCGACGCCTGAACCAAACGCTCGAGCAGCAGGTCGACCAACGCACCAAGACGCTGGAAGCCATCACGACGGAACTCCGGCGAAGCGTCCAGCACAGCCGGCTGATCGTGGACATGGCCAACGAGGCATTCATCGGCATGGATGCCAATGGCCGGATCGTGGACTGGAATCCGGCCGCCGAAGCGACCTTCGGCTGGACTCGCAACGAGGCGCTGGGGCGAGCGTTGGACCAGATGATCATCCCGGTCCGGCACAGAAAGACATTCCACGAAGGAGTGCGAGAGTTCTTCCAGACGGGCGAAAGCACGCTGCTGAACACACGCGTCGAATTCTCGGCCCTTCACCGTGACGGCCAGGAATTTCCGGTCGAGATGTCGGCCACTCACATCCTGCTTGGCGACGAGCACAGTTTCAATGTGTTTCTGCACGATATCCGCGAGCGCAGAGAATCCGAGCAGGCTTTGCGGGATTCCGAGGCTTTGTATTCTTCGCTGGTGGAACACCTTCCCGTGAACATCCTCCGCAAGGATCTGCAAGGGAGGTTTACCTTTGCCAATAGGGCGTTCTGCGAACTGCTGGACAAGCCGCTGGAGGAGATCCAGGGCAAGACCGACATGGACTTCTACCCCGAGGAACTTGCCAGCAAGTACCAAGCCGACGATCGGAGGATCATCGAGTCGGGCGAGACATTCGACGACATCGAGAGGCACAAGAAGGGGCGGAAGACCTTGTACGTCCACGTGCTGAAGACGCCCGTGCATGATGCCGAGGGAAATATCGTCGGGACCCAGGCCATCTTCTGGGACGTCACTGACAAGCAATTGGCCGAAGAGAAGATGAAGCGATACTCCACCGAACTGGAACGCAGCAATCGCGAACTGGAGTACTTCACCACGATTGTGTCGCACGACTTGCACGCGCCGCTGCGGGCCGTGGGTTCGTACTGCGAGCTACTCGAGCGGGAATACGCCAGCAAACTGGATGCCACGGCCCAGGAGTATTTGTATTTTGCCAGGCAGAGTGTCGACCGCATGCACGCGCTGATCGAAGACCTGCGATCGGTGGCACGCGTGACAACGAGCGGCAAACCGCTGAAACCGGTGGACTGCCAGGAAGTGCTGGAGGCCGTGCTGACGAATCTGACGGCCGAGATCGAACAGAGCGGTGCCGAGGTAACTCACGATGTACTGCCCATCGTGATGGCCGATTCGACCCAGTTGATGCAGCTCCTTCAGAATCTGGTTGGCAACGCCATCAAATACTGCAAAGATGGGTCACCGGTGATTCACGTCAGCGCGGATCGCGACAACGGCCGATGGCAAATCGGCGTACGCGACAACGGCATCGGTATCTGTACCGAGGACCAAAAGCGCATTTTCGAGATTTTTCAGCGCGGCCACGCCGACGAGGACGAATACTCGGGCACCGGCGTGGGGTTGGCGGTCTGCAAGAAAATTGCCGAGCGGCACGGCGGTCGCATCTGGGTGGAATCCGAACCGGGGCAGGGAAGTACGTTTCGCTTTACCGTGCGAGGTGCCAAGTAGGCCTACTCCAGGCACGCGTCCAATGCACCTTGGAGCCGTGTTTTCGGCTGCACACCCACCATACGTTCGGCTACTTCCCCGTCTTTGAACAGCAGCAATGTCGGTATGCTGCTGATGCCGAATTGTTGGGCGGCTTTGGGGCTCTCGTCAATGTTCAGTTTGCCAAACTTGATCGATCCTGCATTCTCGGCGGCCAGTTCTTCGATCACCGGCGCGATCATTCGACAGGGTGCGCACCAGGGGGCCCAGAAATCCACCAAGACCGGTTCAGTGGCCTTAAGGACTTCGCTATCGAAGTTGCTGTCGCTGAATTCGCCGACGTTTTCGCTCATCGTTTGATCTCCCAGTAACGTAATGCTCCAGTCACACGGCCGCACGGATACCGAGCACCGACTTGAAATGATTCTAACGGCCATGGCCGAACAGTGTCAACGAGCCCTGCCGATCGTCATTTGACCGGAAAAAGCGCTTGACGAGCGACCTGGAGTTCCGGGCGTGCCGGTCCGTGCACGCGCAAAGCCATAGGGTATTCCTTGGGAAGTCCGAACCCCTGCTTGCCGAGGAACAACGATTCGCCGCTCCACTGATCCAGAAACTCCTGAATCGAAAGGCGGACGTTGCCGCGGATCGGATCGGCCAGGTAGACCGTGTCGTCGTGAATTCCCCGAAAGACGACGAAATGCTTGTACTCGTACTTCTCGATTCGCACGATGACGGGAGCTTGCGATTCAGCCAGCTTCGCAATCGGAATGCGAACCACCGCGCCCAAGTAACCGAGGTCCTTGGACGCATTCAGTAGATCCAGCATCGAGAATCCGTTCTTGATGCGGTCTTTGAGTTCTGCTTGCGGGTCTTCCGCGCGACCAAGCCGAGCGAAGATGGCCTTGAGAATATCCTGCTCACTTACATCGTCCTCGAAGTAGTGGCGCAGCAGAGTTGCCAATGCGGCCGACCCGCAGGAGTAGTCAAGCCGCTGAATGACAACGTTCTCGTGCTGGAAGGCCCGCCACGGCTTGGCCGGTCGCCGTACCTGAAACCCGTTGCCGACGGGCTGGAAGAACTCGTGTTGCGCCTGCGAACTCGCGTCGTTCGAAGTAGCCGAGTCGGTGATGGTCTGACACCCGGTGGCAGCGGCAGCCCAAAGCACGACCGCCGCGGCGAATGGTCGAATTCCGTTGTTGTTCGGATGTCCGGCCATGTCTTATTCGTCGTGAATGTATCGGAGGCCGAGCGTGGTGTCCGCCGCGTCTCGCGTGAGGCCGAATTCGACGTAAGGTTGAATGCGCGACTTGAGGGTCAGTCGTCGCACGAACCCCAGGCGAACCGAGAGCGGTTCGATATCCGAGTTGGGAATCAGAATATCGTTCACCGACGTTTTGTCTTGCAGGAAGCCGGATACCTGGGTGCTGAGCGAAACGTCGTCACTGACTGCAAGGCCCAGACCGCAGTAGAAGTTGAACAGGTCACCCCGCTGAATCTGAAGTCCTTGCTGTACGTCCTCGAACTGGTACTGGTACCCGAGACCGCCAAACAGCACGATCGGGTCGAAGGATTCGACAAAGTTGAACCCGACGCCCACTTTCCATATGCCGTTGCCCAAGCTTGCCTGGTCGCCGCTGATCGTGGTAATCGAACTGGAACTGGTCGGCGCGGTAACCGAGAAACTGACTGCCGAATCGGGCAGTTTGAAACGCGTTTCCGGCAACTGGTAAACGCATCCGGCGGTTATGTCACCCAGTGCACCGGCCTCTTCGGTCGATTCGGCCAAGACGTTGTCGCGCTCGAAATGCGAAATCCCAAACGGGACCACGCTGAACAGTTCCAAGTTCTCCGACCAGCCGTAACGAATGCTGAACGGCACGATAAACGCCCGACTGCGGATCCGCTCCAGCACGGGTGCGCCCGTAGGCAAGACGACGACTGTGGCAGCCTCCTGCCGAGTGTAGAGCGCCCCGACTTCCGTCTGGACCTTACCGGGTTTGAGCAACAGACTGGTATCTCGAGCAAGCCACTCGTTTGTGTTTTCGGGCGGCTTCGGCCCGATGGGCTCGCGCGGATTGGTTGATTCCGAGTTGTTCGAGGCCGCGGTTGATGACGCTGGCGGGCCGGTTTCGGAAGGCGCGACGCGCGGCTCGCTCACGAAACGGGGGCGTGGGCGATTCGGCGGGGGACCCGGCGGCAGAGGTCGCGGAGGATCGAAGGAGGATCGGCGGTTGACGGTCGGAATGGAGAGATTTCGCAGAGTCTCTCGGTCTGGAACGGCCGGGAATCGCCGTGCAGCATCGTTCATCGGGGCTGGAAAGCGAACGGCCTTCTTCGGGTCTCTCTGGCCGTTGGGAGCAGCCTCGTCGTCCGGTGCCTGCTTGTCGGTGAGTGATGGTTGTGACGGGAGTGTTTGGCCGACGGTTGGCGGAAAACGGATCGCGCGGGGCCCTGCATCGTACGGATCGGCTGCCGCTGCCGCAGTTGGTCCGCAACAAGACAACCACGGCAGAAGCCAGTAGACAAGCAAATAGCTGGAAATGGCCGCTAATCTCATGGACCTTGTTCTCCAGCTTGCGGGCGATCTACGAATTCGTGCACGTTATCCTCAGCCCACCAAACGCGTTGGTGCATCACGTCCGGAAGTCAGTTTCTGACGGCGCAGGCCCGTCCATTCGGCTCAGCCATTATGAATCATCGGGTCGCTACTTCTCGCAAATGAACGACGGTCGGTATCCGTCTCAAGGATCGCTTTACGCGATTCTCTTTTGCAGCTTTCCTGGTTTGACATGAACGCAACCAACGTTGCTCGTTGGAAGCTTAGGAAGAATATGCCAGCCACAACAAACGACGTGGTTTTTCGGGATCTAGCTTGCCGATCAGTTCATTGAGACGACCGGCACCGCCGTCTGCGGCCTGTGGCCACGCCGCAGCGGGCCGGGAAACCCCAAGAAAATCAGGGCGAAAAGATGCGCCTGCCGATGGTTCGCCCAACCGCAATCTTCACGACACTGGCGTTCATGCTATGCGCGGTCGAAGCGTCCGGGCAAGCAACGCGATGGCCTCCGTTGACGGGGCCAAGTCGGGAGTACTCGTCCACATACCCAACAATTCAGCCCGCACGCGCGCCCCCTCCCGCTGCTCGAAGCGCACCCGCGACCTATCCGGCAACCGACGCGCCTCCGCTCGCGGGAACGAGGGGATCTCGATACCCGATCCCAGCCGATCAACTCCCGATCCGCCGGGACGACGCCTCAATGCGTTCTGGCCCGGTGGGACGAGACGGGATTGGATATCCCAATACTCGGCTGCCGAGCTACTTCCAATATTCCACACCGCCGCCACAGTACGCCAGGGAACAGCGACACCAAGGCACCTTCGGTGCATCGATGTTCCCGGTTACGACGTCAGGCGAGACGCGACCAACTCTGCCGAACAGAGGCCAGCAGCGGCCCCAAGGCAGCTTCGGTGCGTCGATGTTTCCGGTCACGACGCCGCGCGAGACGCAACCAACTCCGCCGGACCAAGGCAACAGGCAGCTTCAGGTCCATCCGGCTGCCGAAACAAAGCCCGGCGTCAATTCGACGGACCCTCAAACGAAAGACCCCATGCTGGGCGATTGTATGTCATGCGCTCAACCATACTGGGTTGTCGCCGTGGATTTGGTGGGACTTCGGCGCAGAAAGGCAAATGACTATCCACTGATCACGGATCAGGTGACCGGCGCGTCGGTGGTCAATGCGCTGGATCTGGACTTCGACTACAAGCTGGGCGCCCATGTCGATCTGGCTCACCACGCGGCCGATGGAGTGGGCTGGAATATCGAGTACCTGAGCATCCCCTCGTGGGACGGCAACCGGGCGGTTACCGGAAGCCTGCAACTGAACGGACCGGGCTTCGATCTGGCCGTCGATCCGGCGGTGTTCTCGGTGGACTACAGTACCAGCGTGTACAGCGTCGAACTTAGCGTGAGCCGCAGTGATGGCTATCGTTGGACCGGTTTCGCGGGTTTTCGCTACATACGCCTTAACGACGACCTGCTTGTCGCCGAATTGAATGCACCGTTCTTGGGTGTCTTGGACATTGAAACGGAGAACAACCTGTACGGAATGCAGATGGGCGGCGATTTGCTGGTCTACGACCGCGGCGGGCCGCTACGTGGCTCGATCGAACTCAAGGTCGGTATCTACGGCAATGACGTGCGCCAGCACACGCGATCGAACCTTGTCCTGCCAAGCGTTACCGCACGCGGGAAGAAAGCGGTATTCGCCGGGGAAATGGAGTTTCTGCTGACGTACGAAATCACCAAACGGCTGAAGGTCCGCGGCAGCTACAAGCTGGTCGGGCTAGGAAGCGTGGCTCTGGCGCCGGACCAAATCGGAGCCACCGACCTGAGCACAGGCCGGGCGGCCATCCACTACAACAGCCTGTTGCTGGACGGAGGCTTGCTGGGCCTCGAGTACGTGTGGTAGCGATCTACCTTAGTATCCGTGCGAGCCCGGGAAGTGACTTTGAACGAAGCTCTGCGTCATATGGCCTGCGAACTCGAAGGTCTCTTGGTACGCCTTGCCTTGCAGGGCAAAACCAAGGCCGCCGTCGACGCTACCGACCCATCCTTCTAGACCGCCGAAAGTCCCTTCCACCACAATTCCGCACCCGTCACTGTAGTGGAATTGGGCAAACATGCCCTCCATGATGGTGACCGTGCCGGCGGCAACTCCGTCGATGCAGACCTGCTTGATTTGCACGGGGCGCGGGGCAAGTGGCTGGCCGGACGGAATTATACCACCTGCGCCGCGGATGGTGCGAGCTTCTTCGACCGAGACGATTTCGCCCGAGCCGATGCTCAGCGTTGCCAGCGCCGTCGGTAGTTCGTCTGTGGACGCCTTTTCCTGACTCCGTGCAGTGGATGCCGAGCCGAACAATGGCGGCAGACAAAGCAGGCCAAACAGCAATACAATACGACTCATGTGACTGGCCTCCGTAAGTTGAGGATTACCGTTCCTAGCGCGCCTTAGGCGAGCGGCAGATGAAGATATACCAAGGTAGCAGGCACACTCCGTGTGCCGTCCGCTTCCGGCTACGGCACACGGAGTGTGCCTGCTACTTTCCAAGACGTAAGATTTCAAGCGCCGCTCGCCTTAGCGCCCGATCCTGATTCTCACGACCACGGGATTCCCTGCAAAGACGCCGCCGCTTAACGTCAACATATTCAATTCGAAATTGCCGTGCCCCTGGATCACCGCGGCCACCAACGGCAGGTTTACGTTCAACAGCCACTGACCTCGCACCTGCGACGCCTCGTCGTGGCTGAGGATGTCCTCGGGATTAGGCCGCAGCGCCGCCAAAGCCGGCGGCAGTTGACTGTAGTCGGCGGCCTGGACCGCCGCAGGCTGGTCAGCCCGCGAATCGCTTGCTGCGATACAGATAAGAGTCAGTGCACATGCTACTGCGGCGGCTGTTTTTCTCATCGGGCTACTCGTCCTCGAATACTTGGTCTACCGGAAATCGACGGCGAACATCCCTGGCACGGCGATGATCGACAACGTCGAAGTGCCGCCTTGGAATAACAGTTCGCCGTTGAAGACTCCCGTCTCGGTTGCGATTACACCCTGGTAGGGCGCATCATTGCTGATCACTGCCATCCCTTCCGCGCGAAAACTAAGACCGTTGGAATCAAACGCCATCGTGAGGCTGTCCCCACCGGCAATGCCGGCCCATTCAAATTGACCTTCGGGTAGTTGGCTGTTACCGCGGAATTGAACGATCACTCCATCGGTCGCGAACAACGAACCGGTGCCGCGCACGTTGTGGGCCTGCCGGCAGGTGAGCTGGTTCGAGTCTGAGACGTTCAGCGTTCTGAGCGCGAGGGGCAATTCGTTTGTGGCCGCAGGTTCTTCGGCTTGTACCGTAGTGTGGCCCAGGGCGACAAGAACGCCGAAGCCAAGAATCGTTGCCCACTGCTTTGATCTGCGCATGTTGGCCTCTTCGAGCGGTCGGTGCGTTTCCGGTCGACACGTTTCCGAGTCAAGGCCACCGCACACCCCGTGCCAAGAGTTCCACGGTCGACGGCCGAGCCGATTCTTGCGGCGGCTTAACTCCAATCAGCCAAGGAGTTAGTGGTTTGCCACGCACGTAACAGCGCAACCTCCGTCGGCAAACACCGATGGCCGGACGCCCTGCCTTGGGGACGCCACGTCGGCTTTTCGCAACATCCAGCGGCAAACGGTCAACAAAGAAGGCCCAACGTCGCGGAACGTTGGGCCTTACGATTTCAGTTTATCCGCACAACCGGACTATCGACCGTACGACTGGAAGAAGTCCTGCGTGAACATGCCGCTGAAGTTCAGCGACTCCTGCAATGCCTTGCCTTGGAAGTCAAAGCTCAGCCCGCCGGAGTAGTTCACGCCAATCGTCCCTTCCAGGCCGCCGAAAGCACCTTCGACGACCAGCATCGACGGATCGTCATTCGGTTGTTGCGGTGGAACGATCTGGACGAACTTGAAGTTCGCGAGAACACCTTCCATCAGATTGATAGTGCCGTAGGCGTCGCCCCAAACGCTGAACGCCTTCGTTTGGTACATGTAATGACCGCGCACGTCGTGTGCTTCTCTCTCAGTAACGACGTCGCCCGTTGCCGCGCCGATGGCTTGAAGCGCCGCGGGCAACTGTTCGGTGGCCGCTTTGTCTTCGGCTGCCGTAATCGATGCGAAACTGAGGACCGCCACGAGGCTCAATAGACTGAGTGAACGGAACATTAGCCCCTCCTTACTGAGGTGAAACGGAAACATGGTGCGACGACACGATAGTCATAGACACGAAAAAGTGGCTCTTTTGCCACGTCAACTTTCACCGTGATTTGATGGATCAGCCATGTCAACGGTGGATTTTTCGGAATGCCTGGGAAACAGAAAGATTAGGCCGATAGTACGGATCATTCCGATTGGCAGTGAACGGCGGCGGAAGAAGAGGACGTGTCCAACGAATTTAAGGAGACGACGAATGGGCACCGCCGTACGGCTCGCGAAAAGCCATCCTACAGGGACCCCAACGTCAACGGCTGGGCCTTATCGCATTCGTCGGCCCCGTGCTGCGGGTTGGTCGCGGCGTTCGTCGACTCGATGACCGGGTCTTTGCTACTAGATTTGCTGGGCGACAGTTCGAAATCCGCCCTTGCGCCGCGGCCAACTTCACCTGTAATTCCGGCGGGACTAAATGGCTGTCCATCGGGGTCGCTTGAATGTGCAGTAGGATCTTCCGCACTTGATCACGGGAGGCAAGTAGGGACACTCGCACGGCCGGAAATCTACGTCGCGTTTCCTTGACGGTTGTTTTCGCAATCGTGATCGGGTAGGGTACGCGCGGTTACCTCTCCCGGTCGAAGACCGCTGTAGTCTCTCCAGTCCAAGCCGAGAGGATTTCACGATGCAAGTAGATTCGGTTCGTCCGCTCTCAGCGTGGTGGTCCGTCACTGCTCCTTCCGTTCTGCTCGCCTTGGCGTCGGTTGCGCCCGCTGCCGAGCTACGAATCAAGGTGGTCGACGAACAGAGCCGCCCACTTCCCTGCCGAGTACTGGTTCGCCCTGCTGGCGGCGACTGTATCATGCCGGAAGGGGCTGTCACGGTACCGATTCCACCGGATAAGTGGTTCGCATGCGTGGACAGTGCGATTGTCGAAGTACCGGAGGGTGACGTCCTTCTGCGGGTGGAGCGGGGACTGGAATACGTCCGCTTCAAGCAAGAAATCAAAGCTACCGCACCCGAGACTACGAAGATCGTGACGCTACGACGATGGATCGATATGCGCTCGCGGGGATATATGTGTGGCGAGAATCATGTTCACGTCGCTCCGGCAGAATTGGGGCCGATGCTCGTGGCCGAAGGCCTCGACTTCGGCACTTCGCTTACTTGGTGGAACGGCCCCGACGCACGGCGGCCGATTCCGGCTGGAAGCCAGCGGGTAAGCACTTTGGAGTTCGCCGGACAAAGTGTGCCATCGAGCGTCTTTGACGCGGAACTGGAGTACGGCTGGGGGGCCGCCTACATCCAGAACTTGCCCGCGCCAATGCCGATCGAGACCGATCGCGCGCGGCCCAACCTCGACTACGTTCGCCATGCTTGCGAAGTGGGCGGGTTGGTCAGCTACCAAGCCGGCTGGTCGCGAGAGGTCTTGTTGGATGCCCTGCTGGGCTACGTGCACGTGGTTAATATCTGCAACAATAATTTTCACATGCACCGTTTCCAGCCACGCAGTCACTACTCGAATCTGCTCCAGGTGCCCGACTTTCCGGTCTACGATGACACCGACCAAGGTATGATGCGGATGAACACCGACACGTACTACCGGCTCTTGAACTGCGGATTGAAGCTCGCGACCGGAGCGGGAACCGCCATCGGTGTCAAGCCAAACCCCGTGGGCTACAACCGAGCTTATATCCGCGTGGCGGCCGACGCCTCGCTGCAGGAGTTCAACAAGGCCTGGGCAGCCGGCAAGAACTTCGTGACCAACGGACCAATGATTTTCCTGAAAACGGGCGCCGGTCAGAAGCCCGGCGATACGATCGACTTCTCGGCGGACGGCGATCGCGTGTCGGTGGAATTGACAATTCTGTCCGACCAACCGCTGACCTCGGCCGAGGTCGTAGTGAACGGCCAAGTGGTACACACGTTCGAGGTCGCGGAGAAACATCAGTTCTCTGGCACCGCCGAAATCGACGTTCGGAAGGGCTCCTGGCTGGCAGCTCGATGTACGGCGCGAGATGATCTGCTCACCGGCCAAGAGCTGTCCGTGTACCGATCGGGGGCAGACGAGCATCGCTTCCGCCAGCGACCCTCTCGATTGCGTTTTGCCCACACGAGCCCGATCTATCTGTCTGTCGACGGGCAAGACGTAGCAGTTCCGGGATCCATTCGCGAAGGGCTATTGATGCTGGACCACTTCGAGCGTTTCACGCGCGAGCAAGCAGATGACCAATACATTGGCCCAACGACCGCAGCGATCGAGAAGGCGCGAGAGAGTCTGCGGGACCGGCTCGAACCGCAGTAGGAGGCGATGTGGCCTGCGCATTCGATTGGGCTCGAATGGTGGCGAAACGGTGGACACCACAAATGACATTGAATCAACATGTAAACGGCAGGGGACGAACGTGAAACCGCAAATTGCATCAGACTACGGGATTTGGCAGCGAGTCTTCCTTTGGATTGCGTCGTGTACGGCGGCTTGCTGCTTGACTGCGACAGTCAGTACTGCTGCGGAGTTGTCAGGCCAAAACTGCCGGCTCGCCATCGTGCCCGACCAACCCTTGAGCCGGGACCGCAATACGACCTTGTTGGCCCGCTTCGACGCTCGGGACGACAGCAACGCCAATTTCGCTCGCGTTCATGGCGACGAAATGGGGCACAACAGCGACCCGACAGTGGACGGCAAGTTCGGTGGCGGAGTAGCGGTGCATGGGGAAAACGGGTTCCTGCTGTATTCCGGTCTCGACAATTGCCCTCGCCTGTCGGGCACGGTCGAGTTCTGGGTACGTTCCGATTCCGAAAAGTCGGTCTGGGCAGACGGCATCGGGCACTGGCTGATGGTGCTGTATCCGGAGCGGGCCGAGTACGATGTCCGCTACGGCATGCAGCCCAACATCCTGTCGCTCTACAAGACGCCGACTAATCATCTGGTGTTCAAGTTGTTCGAAGGCGGCGTTCAGCGATACAACCTGGGCAGCCGCTTGGCAAGGCCGGATACCGGGAAGAGTCTGTCGATAGGCGTCGAGGACCTTGATGCCAAAACATGGCACCATTTTTTGTGTTCGTGGGACTTGCGACCACCGGGGCGACTTTGGTTGCTTGTGGATGGAGTCGGCACGACGGCGGAACTCGATCGGGCCGAAGACGCACCGGAGCCCAACCCCGGCAACTTCATTCTGCTGGGCGGTCTGAGCGGGCTGCCCGGCGACAAGATCCGTACCTCGGAATGCGCGTTCGACGATTTCCGCATCCAGAGCGCGACGGTGACGCACCGCCTCAGGGAACCACTACCTCCGAAACGTACTGTCGGCGAAATCGACGAAACTCGGTTGCTGGAAACCGAAGACGCGGTGAGGTCCATGCTCGATTTCCTGCTCCAATTGCAGTTCGAAGGCGGGTTGCTGCCGTCGTATTCGTGGCCGGCGCTCGATTCTTCCGGATGGGGCGATATCGGGCGCGGAGTGGACATGTGGTTTCCGGCCAGTGCCAAGCTGGGCGAAACGTTGATCCGCGCTTGGCGCATTTGGGGCGACGAGCGGTACCTGGACGGGGCCATCGAAGCCGCGAACATGTTCTGCGAGACCCAATTTCCCGAGGGGGCTTGGGCCTACGCGTACACGTACAGCCGAGGCCGGATGTTGCCGAAGAATCGCCGCGTGTACATCGCTCAGGCAATGCAATCCAACCAGATCCGTTTCCTCAGCTTGATGTCGTGCCTGCTGGGCGATGAGCGTTACGAGCAGGCCATCCGCAAAGCGGGCGATTGGCACGCCTCGATCCAGTTTCCCAGCGGCGCGTGGGGCTGGGAGGGATACCCGCTCGATCACAAAGGACCCTACGGGCATCCGGCGCTGAACGACATCGTGACGCCGCAGGCGATGTGGGATCTATTCGTCATTTGGTGTGCCACGGGCGAAGACAAGTATCTCAGGCCACTCGAGCAAGCCGGCCAGTGGCTTATCGACGCGCAGTCCGGACCACCGATGTACGGCTGGGCCGACCAATACGACGAGAACAACAACTTCATCTGGATGCGCAACTTCGAGCCCCCGGCCGTGTCTATGCAGGCCGTGTGGTCAGCAGCCCGTGGTCTCGTTTTCATGTACGACCTGACGGGCGATCCTCGTTATCTTGAACCGCTGCGCAAGGTGCTAACGTGGATGGAGTCCGTTCCCGAAAAAGAACGCGGATGGCTGTGGTACGCTCATCGAGACTATTCGGCGGAGGAGAACTTTGCAGTCATCAAGACGCCTGACGATCCCGAGGGCATCAAACAAGGCGTGGCAATACGGGCAGGTGAACCAGTGGTCGCGTACTACCGCGAGTTGTTGCCGGTCACCCACGACAAGGCCGTCCGTGAGATCATTCCACGGCTGGCCGCCCATTACGGCGTCAAGCACCGATGGATTGAAGATCTGGTTCGCCAAGCGTTGGAGGAACGTGCCGACGGTCCCGTTTTCCCGGGACGGTTCGGCAAACTGCCCCGTATCCGATTCGCCGAGACGGCCCCCAGTGTGGCGGACTACGCGAGGCAGTTCAACCAGAGTCCCCGTGGTGCGATTCTCGAGAAACTGGCCGCTTTCGCGCGAGGCGAGCCCGGAGATCTGGTGACGCAGCATCGCGATTATGGGTGGTGCTTCAACCCCAATCAGGCACTCAATTACTGCGAACAGGTGCTGGACGACATTGAAGCTGCGCGTGTCGCTGCCGGCGATTTCCGTCCCGGCTGGATTCCTCGCTACGGACGCTGGCCCGGCGGAAGCTGGGTCTACATGGATCCCGGACGCGACTTTCTTGCGTCGCCCCTGGCTGCCAACAACCAGTAGGCAACGTGCCTGCAATGGCGGACCACGAACACGGGCACCGCCTTGGGCGAACATCAATTAGTATACTCGGTGACTTCTGCACGCCATACGCATGTTGGAGTTCACGCTTTAGCGTGTCTTCGAAGACACGCTAAAGCGTGAACTCCAA
>JACKQG010004484.1_pt1 | contig 16157 bp, 8 predicted proteins | sample 8237621 | NCBI WGS metagenome assembly JACKQG01 (sample SAMN15677084, study PRJNA649215) | marine metagenome | biome: marine; feature: Black Sea; material: saline water; isolation source: suspended particulate matter (SPM) from the Black Sea western gyre | collected 2013-06-09/2013-06-10 | depth... | reverse complement strand
TTCTAGCGACGCTAGCGGGCTGACGCCCGAAATTGCACACTTGCTGCAAGGGCACTTTGAACCGTAGCGTGGGCGGGATGCTTTGAACAGGAGGCAACGGAGAGAACGAAGAAGGGTGATAACTCTGCGTGCTCTGTTTTCTTCTGTTCAGAATCGATCCGCGGCAATGAAATGAATATGGCCTTCGGCCAAACAATAGGTGAACGGATTCACATTCTGGGCTGCTACCCCAGGCTACGGTGAAAGAAGGCCTTTGGCCAACGATTCTATTCTGACTCGACGCGGTGTCACTTTGGGAGGGAATTCTTGATGCGGTCGATCTTCTCGATCGTCAATGGGTGGCTTGCCTGCTCCAATACCTCGGTCAGCGCCAGCAGGTCCTCGTTCGACACCAAGTTCTCTGTGGACATGGCGACGGCCACCCTTTCCTCCCTTCCGATCTCTTTCAGAAAGGACAACGCGAAATCCCTGGTTGCCTTGGGGCCAAGAGCGTACACGGAACCGGGGAAACCGACCCAGATCGCCTTGTCCGGCCACGCGGTGAGCGCTTCACCGATCGGTACATCGCCCATCGGCGGCGGATGGAACGCCTCGATGATATCGATTGGCGTTTTGGCGATCAGGTCTTTCAGAATCTTCAACCGGCCATCCATGTGCACTGCCATCAGCTTGCCATGTTCGTGCAGAATCTTACCCTGTTGTTCGTAAACGGGCATGAAGTAGGTTTCGAACAACTTCGGGCTGACCAGGGCTCCGTCAAGATTGTCCCCGCACAGGACGATGGGCGCCGGGCCTTTTGCGGCGATCTCGTGTAGCGGTTGGCGACTCTTCGAGAGAGCAACGTAGAGGTCCTCGACCAGATCGGGACAGTCTGCGTGATGGTAGAAGAACCGGCCTTCTTCGCTGCCGACCCAGTGGATCATCAGCATCTGCATCGGTGAATGAGGGACCCAACTGAGGACCACACCATCCTCCCCCAGCCAATCCACGGCTTGTTCGATCGGGAAGTAGTCGGCAGTGTACTCGGTGTTCTCCACCATGTACTTGACGACTTTGTAGTCTTCAGGCCCTTTGATCATGCGCTCCATCAGCCAGGGTGTCACGTCTTTCCAACTGCGCTGAGCGTGCCATTGGCCGACGCCCGGTTCACGCCTCTCCACCTCCGAGACCTCGCCAACGGGCGTTGTGTACGTTCGATGCACGATGGCGCAACCGCCCGACGAGCTCCGCCGCTCGGCGATTTCAACCCCGTGCATCTTCTCGACGTGACACGGCCTGACCCAGCACATGCCCATGCCCCGGTTACGGCATTCACGTTCTGCCCAACCGATCTGGCTGTGCCTCCAGTAGTGGAAGAAAGGCAGGCGGTCCGTCCCTTTCTTCAGGCTCGCAGCCAGGATCCTTTCACGAGGACTCATGTCAGCCATTGCCCAAGCACTCTCTTTCTATTTTTCGCTTCTCAGTCGCAGAACCACACTGCCCAGTGAGGTCAGTTTCGGGACGTGGATGCGCACCATGTCGGAGTTGTCCACTTCGTAGTGTAGCACGACCGCATGAGGGTGGGGATCGGGTACAAGGAGCCAGCAGGCGACGAGTTCTTCATTCGGGCCAACCTTGACGCTGACCGTCAAGTCGCGCTTGGGCGTGGGTACCTCGTGATGCATGATGATCTGGTCACCGGCAGGCAAGTTGACCAGATGGACCAACCACTCGCGCTCGCCCTCTCGGTCACGCGTGAACACGAAGGGCTGCCAGAGTACGCGATCCACGCCGTCGCCTGTGACCATGACGCCGTGGTCGGTATCGGTGCGAGGCTGGAATTCCGGATCGTAGAAGTATTCGGCAAACCGCGTTGCGTGGCGGAATCGTTTGTAGGTGTCGTCGATCGAATGACGCGGACCGGACGGACCGTTCCAGGCGAATCCGGAGGCCATCATTATGTAGTGCAGGTTCCGGTGCGCGATGCCGCCAGGGGCATAGTGGCGCATCCAGCCCACAAAGGGCTGCGCCCGATAAGGACGCACCAGGCGCAGGCCCTTGGTCAAGATATTTGCCCATGCTTGCCACGTTGGGTATTTGTTCGCGATGTCCAGCAGGCATTCCATCTGGATGCCGGCGTCGGTACAGTTGGCCTTGGCGTACTTGGGGAAGTCTTCGCATTGGCCCTCGGTGGCGGAGAAGTTAACGTTGTAGATGAAGTTGGGATGTTGCTCGCGCACCGTTTGTCGATAGAGCCGGCACAAATCGGCCGCCGTCTGGTCCGGATCGGGAAACAGCTTGTGCGCTGAAACTCCATCGTGCGTGTACCAGGACGTCTCCGCCGCCTGACGGTAGATGCCCTTCTCTTTTCGCCCAGCCGCTGCCGCGTAGAGCGGATCCTGCGGGGCGACGGGAATGAAGTTCCAATCGAAACGTACGCCGTCCCAGCCGAACATGTCGACCGACGCGCACATCTCGTTGGCCCACGCCGTGGTGGCTTCGGGTGTAAAGAGGTGTGCGCCCACGGCGTTGAAGCGCCGGCCGTCGTGGATTCTTCCGTTGTAGAAGTAGATCTGGCCGTCTTCGGTGTACTTCACTCGATCCGGGTGTGTGAGCGCGCCGTGTAAACTGCAGAAGCCCGTGTCCATGGCTAGCACACGCAGGCCGTGTTGATGGGCCGTACTCACCAGGTCTTTTACGAACGTACGCGTCAACTCAGTACGGTAGGCGCCCTGCGACTCGGTGTGCGGCTCGAACGTCTCCGTATCGGGCGTCAGGTCAAAAACCTGGTCCGGAGCCCAGCAGTAGTACTCGATGACGCCCTGATAGGCTCGCTTGGCTTGCTCGACCCTGCCGGGAATCAGATACGGGTAGCGCATCCAGCCGGCGTTCCAAACGGTCGTCTGTCCGACCCGCATGAAGAAATCGGCCACGGCAAAGTAATCGCGGGCCGTATCCAGCAGTTGGCCCTGGCCGTCGCGAGCGTCGACGATCAGCGTGAAGCCGTACTCGCCGCGCTGGGGCCAGTCGATTTCGACCTTCGTGTCTGACACAGCCTTCAACTCCACCGTTTGTGCGGGCAGGCTGCGTACGTCCTGGATGCCGTCCTCGATCTGGGTTTTAAGTGTCACAGCTTGGATCTGCGATGTGTTGTTGCGCAACACGACGCGCGCTCGGCCCTTTTCGCCGGAGCGGTAGATCAGCTTCTCCGACTCCAGTTCTGCCACCTCGACCGGCTTCAGGTGCTCTGCGTCTTGGCGGTACAAGGCGGCTACGGCGTCGGGCCCAAGGCCCACGACGATGCTCGTGCGGAAGCTCAGCTCATACGGGAGGGGCTTCCATCGCAAAGGCTCCGTCGTGCAGCCGAGGTAGGTCGTATTGGCGCCCGGAAACACCGACCTGGCCAGCGATCCGTCGCCATACCCGATCAAACCCATGCCGGTCTTTCCGTCGTGGGCATAGGCGTAGCCCGGTGCCGGTGTGTAGTACGCCTCGACCGGCTCACGTGATTCGTGACGCTTCCGGCCCGGGTAGAACCAGGCCTTCAGTCGCAGAGGTACGTCCAGCACATACAGCGCATAGACGATCTGCTCCAACGCGCGGTTTACGCGAAGGTCGTACTGGACGTCGATGGCCGCTGTGTCGGCCCGGAAGACCATGGTCTTCTCGACCTGGGGGGCCGGACTGGCCCAGCGCACCGTGCATACGACGGTTTCTTCCGTGCGAGTCAACTCGCACGTGGCCTGGGCATCGGATTCGCGATGGATGGTCGGCGAGCCGAAGCCGACTCCGGTCCACTTGGGGCGTTCTCGTTCCTCGACAATCTCAAGCCCGGCCCGTCGCACCTTGAGCGTTCGATGGCTGAGCCGGTCTGTGACGCTCGTCACGGTATAGCCTTGATCGGCCGCCAAGTGCACCTCGTACCGGTCGGTTGTGACCGTGACGCCGGCCGCGTCCTGATTGACTGTGATCGCGCCGACAGCGCCGTCAGACCACGCAATCCACAGACTTGCGGCCAGCATCACGCCCATTGCCCAGTCACGCATACTCATTTCTCCTCGTTCGTCGAGGCGGTCACCTGAACCAAACGGCGGACCCAAACCGGCCAGCCGTCCCAGAGCCAGAAAGGCGTGGCATTCGACTCCGAATCGCCGCGTGGGGCACGTTGGAAACGTGCCCCACGTTCCGAAAAATCGCCCATCGTTGCCCCCAGGAATGCATTCACCTGTCCCCTGCCGTAGCGACGCGTCACAAACAGCGGCTTGCCGCCGGCGTGCAGTACGACTTCGGCGGCGGCGTGTTTGAGATCTACGTCATGGTACCAGAGCACGGCAGGCTCGCCCTTACCCGAGCCAGTACTCCAGTCGACCGACACGGGTACGATCGGCTCGGGCTGAGCGAAGCGTTTCACACGCCATTTTCCTTCTATGCGGACCGGCAAGAGGTCCTCCAGCGGCGTGCCTTGATAGGCCCCCTTGCCCAGCGCAAACATACCGCCGAAAACGGTCAACACGGCGCCTTCCTGCACCGCCTCACGCAGTTCTTCGAGCACGCGTTGTGGAAACCAGTCGCCCGGCCCGACAGGCATATCCACAAGCACAATGCACGCAGCCTGACGTAGCCGTTCCGGGCCGGGAACGCGGTCCAATGCGAACTGATTGCGAGGGAATATGGCCGCCCCGCGCGACAGCACCGAGTAGGTGCTGATACGGTCCATCGCGAATACGGACTGGAGGCAATTGGCGATCTGGTATCGGTCGGCGGACGGACCCTGGAACAACACGAGCCTGTCACGCTTGGTGGCCCGCCCGTCACTCCACGGGACGCCCGGACGCAATTCGATGTTGTCGACCAGATGCGTGACCGTTCCACTGCAAAGGCCGTAGTTGAAGAACTCGAGTTGCCGTTTCTCTACCGACAGGTCCGGGTCGAATCGGTCGTACACGAAAAGGGGATCGGGCGCGTCGCCCATGTAGAACGCCATGCGTTTGCGGTCCACATCGAACGCCGCTCGCAGGTGCACCCATTGGCCGCGCGGCACATCGTTGGTGATGTCCCAATGCTGCTTGCGCTTAGGGTCGTATCCCATCCACGTGTGGCCGCGGATCTTCTTGAACGACGTCTGCTGCCCGTACAACCGAAACCCGAGGCACAGGTGGTCGTAGTTGGACCCACCACTTATGGCGAACTTCACATCGAATTCAAGCGTGCCCTGCCTCAGCAAAGGGATGCGTCTGACAATCTGGCCGCCCTTGTACGGACTGCGATGGCAGACCACTTCCAGATACCCATCGCGCACTTGCCATTGACTCTGCGTGTCGTCTGCCTGGACCTGCCAGCCCGATGCATCGAGCGATTGCCCGCCATCGAAGTCCGTCTTGAAGGCTAACCGCTCAGCGACATCGGCGCCCAAGGTGGACACAGACGTACAAAGGCACAGAGGCACCAAGCAACAGAGCAAAAAACAATCGCGGCGTTCCCGGCCCATCCCTCGTCCTTTCCTCCGACACTTTCCCGTGCAGGTTGGGCCCGGAACCGATCCAGGGGCACAACGGCTACTATTGTAACACCGCGCCCCTTCTCCGTGTCCGGCGCAGGCACAAAACGAGGAACGTGAATGGCGAACTGTCCGCCACGAAGGGAAGTATTTCGTCCCGGATCCGGCCGGCCGCTTCGACAGCCGACTGAAGTTCAAGCTCGGCAGCGAGTGGGCGTCATTCATTACCGCAGCGAATCCATTATACTGCGTTGTGCCGCATGGAGGCACGTGTGACACACCGCTGAGTTGATGCCAGGTTCAGAATCGGAAGCCCAACGCCGTTTCAACAGTCCCCAGAGGATATCGCCATGTGCCCGATTGCACGTCCGTCTGCCCTCTGCGTCCTTCTTGCTTCGATGGTCGCAGCGGCCTCGGCGGCTGAGTCGGACGGCGGGCCGGATCTGTACGCGTTCTCCGAGGGGACGCCGATCGTCGTGGTCGCCCCGGATGCGGCCGATGCTTTGGAGCAGTACGCGCTTGGAGAGCTCACCGAGCATGTGGAGCAAGTAACCGGTCGCAAGCCCGACGTGCTGGCCGCCGCGAAGGGAGAACTCCCCGAGGGGACAAATGTCATCGTCTTCGGGCGGCTGGGAAACAACCCGATCTTGCGCACCCTGGCCGATCAGCGTGAGTTCCGCCCCAACGACGACGAGCAGGGCTTTGCCATCCGCATTGGGAAGCGTCCCGATGAGCCTGCTACGGGCACCTGGCTGGCTGTGCTCTGCGGGGCCGATACCCACGGGTCGCTATGCGCGGTCCGCGACTTTGCGCACTACTACTTCTACCGCGAGGGCGACCGCGCCGTGCTGCGTCCGACCGACGTTTCGTACGCCCCGGTGATCAAGGTGCGCCAGCTTTCCGAGTCGGGCTGCAACCTGTTTTCGGCCGAGAATCCACACGAGTCTTCCATGTTCACGGTCCACTACAATCGTGACACGCGCAGCGCGATGTTCGACAAGCATCACTACATCGATTGGCTCAGCGAATGGAAGATCAACACCATCGCCCTTCTGTGGTGCAACTATCCAGCCTACGACAAGGCGTACGCCGACTGCGTCCGCTATGCGCATTCGCGGGGAGTTCGGGTGGTGGCCTTCTTCTGTCCCTTCCGGCCGGGCCATGAAAAGCCGCCTGGCGAATCAGTGGCGACCGCTGGTGAAGGCGGCGCCGAGTGCCCCCGAGATCCCCGGAACCGCGAGTGGTACTTTCGCCGCATCGTCCATTTGATCACGCGCGAGCCTCAAGTCGACGGCATCGCCCTGGAAACGCCGGAACACGACGGAATCCGTTGCAGTTGTCACGAGTGCAAGAAGAAACCCTATCCGGGAATCAAGATGCTGAACGAGTTGGTGGTGGAAATCCGCAAGCATCGGCCCGACATACCGATCCGCTTCTCGGTCAAGGAACCAACGCCGTCGCCGCAGGCGGCCAAGGCGGTTGCCGATCGTCTGATTGCGCTGGACGGCCCCACCGATCTGTACTGCAACAGCTATCGCTCGCGTGCCGACCGCGTCCACTGGCACGACTTGGGACCGAAGTACGGCACCTACCTCCGCCCGTTCCGATCGCGCTTGCGGAGCAAGGAATCGGCGTCGGAGGAAATCGACGGCGTGTTCTCTGATTTCCGTCTGGCGGCCGAACGGGGTGTCTTGGGCTACGGGTTTTGCTATCGCTTCTACGGTGGAAAGTATGGAAGCCACACGGTCCACCAAGACGCCGAGATGCGTGGGAAGTTCTCTGGGCGTCAGGGCCCGTTTTCACTCGCTTTGCTTGGCGAGGCGGCCTTCGACCCGTTTATCTCCGGCGAGGACCGTGCCAGAAGGATCCGTCGAATCAATGAGCTGACGATTCCCGACTACCCCCGCGGCGGGTCGTTGACCGACGAAGATTTCGACATGCTCGGCGGTGGACCAAGCGGGCCGTCGGAGGGTGCCGGGTCCGTGCCCCCTCGGTTTCGTTTCCAGAAAACAAATCGCCTGGTCCTCGACAATGGTGCAGCGGGCAAGTTTGACTCGACCCACGCCAAGTACCCATGTGTGTTGAAGGTCGGCGACGAGTGGTGGATGTGGTACAACGGCCGCACTGACGATGCGTTTACCGGGTCGGTGGGGCTGGCCACGAGCAAGGACGGGCTGGCGTGGACGAAGAAGAACAACGGCGACCCTGTGTTCGAACACGGCCAGCCTGGCACGTTCGATTCGACCAAGGTCGATCACCCGGCTGTACTCTTCTTCGACGACAAGTTTCACATGTGGTACACGGCGGGCGATGCGGGCAGCCGGTATAAGATCGGGTACGCTACCAGCCCGGACGGAATGCACTGGACGCGCGAGAACAATGCCAGCCCAGTTCTCGGCCCGGGAGAACCAGGCCAGTTCGATGATCAGGTTGTGCTGCACCCGGCAGTTGTCCGGGATGACTCCGGGCTATTGCACATGTGGTACAACGGAGTCGGTCCGCAGAAATCGTTTCGGGTCGGTCACGCGACCAGCCGAGACGGCATTCAGTGGGAGCGGCAGAATCAAGGCAAACCGGTACTCGAGCCGAGCATCGTTGGCGACTTCCACGAAGGGTACGTCTATAACGTGTTTGTGATGCTGAACGATGGCCAGTTTCACATGTGGTACAGTGCCTGGGCTCCGAACCAACGCAAGTCGGGGCCGAATCACAATTGCATTACCCACGCGGTCAGCTCAAACGGTGACGAGTGGAAGAAGGACTCAACGCCAACGCTCACTAACGGAGCCGCGGGCAGTATCGATGAATATGCGTGCTTTGCCTGCTGCGTGGTGCCCCACGCCGAGGGCTTGTGGATGTACTACTCGGCCGGGAGCCGGTATCAGCGATACACGACCGCCCTGGCCATCAGCGAGGCTCACTTGTCCGACGGACGCTAACCCGGATTCTTCACGCCCCTGGGATTGCGTGGCACACTGTCCTAGCTACGTTCGCCAGAACAACAATCCTGAAAGGGAAACGCGGATGCAGAACAAGCAAACGAACCGACGTTGCTTTCTGAAGACGACAGTGACCACTCTGGCTGCTCCCTATCTGATCCCGGCTACGGTGCCGGGGGCGCCGGGCAGACCCGGAGCCAACGATCGTATTCACGTTGGCTTGATTGGTACGGGCCACCGTTCCCTGGATTTGACCAAAGAGAGCCCCGCGGATCTGAAGCTTGTGGCCGTGGCGGACTGCGATCCGCGGATGATCGCTGACTATTTGGCAGAGTTACGACAGTTCAAGGGGACGATCGTCAGTGAGAACTGTTCCAAGTATCAGGACTACCGGCAGATGCTCTCCAAGGAAAAGCTCGACGGCGTCTTCGTGGCGACCCCAACCCACGCCAGGATTCTCGCCTGTGTCCATGCCATGCAGGCCGGGCTCGACGTTTACGCGGAGAAGCCGCTTACGTTGACGATCGAGGAAGGACAGCATCTTGTCCGCGCAGAGCAGAAGTATCAGACGGTTTTCCAGGTGGGAACGCAGCAGCGATCGGTCGCTATTAACAACTTCGGAAGCGATTTGATCAAGAACGGGGCGATCGGAAAGGTACTGGTTGTGAAATGCCCGAACTTTCCAGGACCGCGCCCGCGGCCGGTGTTGACCACCCAGCCGACGCCTCGCGAGATGAACTGGGACTTGTGGTGTAACCAGGCCGAGCTGACTGAGTTCAGCAACGAGCTGCACCCAGGTCTTGGCCGATGGGCTCGCTATCGGGAGTATTGTGGGTGGCTCGTGACCGGTTGGGTCCACGCCTTCGATCAGGTGCAACGAGCCCTGGGCACGGATGACACGGGTCCCGTGGAAATCTGGCCGGAGGAATCGCGGCCGGATGGTCGAGTCTCGATGCGTTATGGCTGCGGAACGATTCTGAAATTGGATATGCCCGAAAACAAAGGTCCTCGCATGGGAGGAATCTTCGTTGGCGAAAATGGCAAGATCGAGATCAACCGCAATCGGCTAGCCAGCAATCCGCCGGAGCTAGTTCAGGGCGCGCCGCCGCCAGCGGACAAGTCGGAGTACGCCAGCGTGTCGCACGAACACATCCGCAATTGGGTGCAGTGCATGCGAACGCGCGAGAAAACGGTTGCTCCAGCTACGATCGGGCACCGCAGCACAACGATCTGCCATTTGATCAACATTTGCCGGGAATTGGGCCGCAAACTGCAGTGGGACCCCGTCAAGGAGGAGTTCCCCGGCGACGAGGAAGCAAACAAGCTCCGATCCCGCCCGCGCCGAGAAGGCTACGAATTGCCCCAGATACCTGCTGCTCCGAAGGAAGATCGGTATTGATCTACGGAGACGGGGATCAACCCGTGACACTTGACGTGTTGAGCGTAGCCATTTGGCTGCGAGTCCGTCGGAGTGGTGAGCGGATGACGGCCGTCGCGACGGCAGCGGCATTCGTCGGGTGATCCAGCGACTTCAGGAAAAGGCCGACGCCGATCAAGCACTAGCACGGCCTTTGAAGACCCTCGCCGCCAAAGTGTTAAGAGTAGAGAGAGCCCGTCTCGCTTGACACTTTCGTTCTCCGAGAAGGGTTCGAGGGCTGCATGAGGTATTCATCCTTTACACCGCGGGTGGCGCAGTGGTCGTTGTAGTCGTCGTGGTCGTCGTAGTTACCTCACACTCCCGCTCGTAATAGTCCAGAATGCTTGCCGTATTGGTCAAAACTTCAACGTAAACAGGGTTGTCTGTCACGAGGCGAACAAAGTCATCTAGCGATGTGCAAATGTCCTTCGTTAAGTCTCCGATGTTCGGCAGTATCACCACTGTGCTTCGCTCGTGCCCTAGAAACTCACCCTTCAGCTTGTGGCGATTCTTTGTGCAGTCCGACGAGTAGTATCGCTTCAGAAAATCATCGTCAACATACCTGTAATCTGTCCCGTCAGCTTGCAGTGTCTTTAGCTCATCAGAATCAGCACTAACGTATCGTGGGGAATCCACTAGCCATGCGAAAGCTTTCGTGTGCTTAAAGAAGTTTGCCCACCGTCGCACGAGTATGAAACAGCTAAAATGCCGATGTCGGTAGTCGTCAGGCACCGACAGGATCTCCAGGATGTCGCTGATCCGCTCCCAGCATGCATTCAATAGCAGGGCGTAAAGAGAGAATGAGTGGTTGACTGGGGCAGGCTCCTCAGAATCAGCGACAAGATTGAGAAACCAAGAAATCTGACGGGTAACGTCGTTGAAATTGTCGCCGAGGCAGTTCTGATGCTCGCCCTTGGGGCCGGCGTACTTGTCGTAAATGCGACACATTGACATCGGCTCCGCGATCAACGCGTCAAATGTGTCGCGAGCATTAGCAAACTGCCGAGCCCAGTGAATATCCGCCACTTTTTCACTCCCTTCTACTATACATGGTGCGTGTCCCTCGCCACTTGGACACCATTTTCCACCCGTTGGTTCAGGCGCCGTCGACGACAGAATGCAATTATACCTGGGACTTCGAGTTTCTCCGAGACAGGGGGCATCGCCGACGAGCTTCAACGCCGTTCAATCTGGCTACACTCTCTGATCGACAGTGAATCCAGTTCGCTACTGCCGACGATTCCATCCACCGTCCTTTGACGTTGGGGACGACTCTTGACGCTTGGCCCTTCCACAGTACGTTTGCCGGTATTATGGCGCGACAAGTTCGAGTGGAGTATGCCAACGCCGTATATCATGTCACGGCGCTAAGCAACGAGCGCAATTGGATTTTCGTGACGATGCGGACCGGCAGCAGTGGTCTGGTCGGGAGACCAGACCGGAACGCGGTGAAGGAGGCGAGCCGAGCCCGCTCCAGAAGAAGGTGCAGCAGAGACTACTTGACGCCCATCGTCTTCTCGAACGCCGCGCGGTCCTCGTCGGTTAGTACCTCGCTCCCGCGGTCGCGCAGGAGGAGCCATACCTCGCGGTGGAGCTTGGCGACGATCGCGTGGTGCTTGTTGCGTTCGGGTGAGTTCTCGGGGTAGCGCTCGCGGAGGGCGATGGCCTTCTGGCGGGCCGAGACGCGGTCGTCTTCCGTCCAGAGTTCGTCGTACAGTTTCTGGAGTTTGCGCAGGCCCTTTGCGCTGATGCCGCTTTTGTAGAGCGGCGTGGGCAGCGGTATGCTGTGGTGCGTGCGCGGTGGTTCGAGCCGAACCACCATTTGGACGCCGATCGGCTCGTCCTGCCAGTCGGCTCCCGCGACCCAGCGTTCGCCTCCTGCCTCGTAGGCTCCCACGTCCGGCGCTTTGCCGTGGTATCCCGCGCCGTGGCGTAAGCTTCCAGCTTGCGAATTCACCGCTGAAGGCAAGCTGGAAGCTTGCCCCACGGCTGATCTGCTGTCTGGCTCCCGCCCAACGCTCGGTGCGAGACGTCCTGCATCGATCAGGGGTGAGCCTGGCGCGGGACGGAGGTCGAACGTGCCGCTGGCAAGTGCCTCGTCGCTTGCGCCCGCGAACACGCCGAGGAGGTCGCGAGGCAGGATCACGTTGTGGGACACGCGATCGCTGGCCGGCGTCGGCGTGCCGCCGCGGTCGGCGATCAGATACGCGGCATTGTTGAACACGAGTGTGTCCTCGTTCTGCACGGGCAGCGTGGGCTGCCGCGTCCACCACTTCTTCGGCTCGGCGCGTTTCGGGATCACGATCGAGGCGGTGGCGTGAGCGTCCCGCGGGTCGACCAGCACCGTGTTGTGATAGACCTTGTTCAGATTGCCCTTCATGATCATGCCCCGGCGACAGTTCCAGACCACGTTGTGGTGGAACGTGAGGCCCCGCGTTTGGTCGTCGCCGCGCAGGCCGAGTTCCGTGCTGTCGTGCACCCAATTGTGGTGAGCCACACTGCCCATGGCGCGAACGCCGCCCGTGTGAACCGCGGCGATGTCGCGGCAAGCGCGGCCGGTGTCGAACACGTTGTTGTACTCGATGGTGTTCGCGCGGCCGCCATAGAGGATACCGATGTTGCCGACGCCGTACACCGTCGAGCGGCTCACGACGTTGTGGTTGTCCTCGTCGGTGCGGCCCTGCAGCGAGAGCCCCGGGTGCGAAATGTTGCCGCCCCAGTTGACGTCGTGGACGATGCAGTTCTCGATGCGGCAGTGGCTGCCTCGTACGAGCAGCCCTCCCAAGTTGCTGAACCCAATGCTCGTGTCGCGGATCGTGTTGTGATCTCCGGCGACGAGCGTAGAGGGCTCGGGCTCGCGCTTGCCTTCAGGCGTGCGCTCGTCGAAACGTCGCGAATAGACAGGGAATCGCAGCCGGCATCGGTCCACCAAGCAATGGTTGCACTGGTTGAGCCGCAACGTTGCGGCGAAGAAATGAAAGCCGATGATCTGGATACAGTCGCGCCGGAAGGCATCGATGGCGTACGTTCGACGCTTGACCGCGACCTGGTGCGCGGCGGGACTGCGGCCGTCGTCGCACCAGAGATAGAGCGTACCCGTGCGCGCGTCGTGGTGCCACTCGGTTGGCGCATCCAGGGCTTCGAGCTTGCCGGACAGGTAGAAGCAGTCGTCGGCCCAGGACGGTCCATCGTCGCGGCCATCGCCCAAACGTTCGTTCAGTTCGTACGTGAACTCGCTGCTGCCTTTCGAATGTTCAGTCACGTCGCGCGTCCAGGTCTTGTACTGGTGCCCTACGTTGAGCGTTGCGAGCGCGCCGGTCCAATCGATCCCCGTCTCGGCAATCGCGTCGCAGATCATCAGATCCTTGCGCGAACCATGATCCGACCTGGCCCACTTGGTTCGGTCCCAAATCTCCTCGAAGCGCATGTTGGGCCAACGAGCCTCGATCTGCATAACGCCATCCACGAAGACCTGTTCGACCGGGCCGTCGACCGTCGCGCAATAGATCGCGTCCTTGTAGCGTGTCCACTTGCCGGTGACCAAATCAGTTCCGTCCAAGATTACGCTCTCGCCTTCGGCCGCCACGAAGCGGATTGGCTTGCCTGCGGTGCCCGAGTGCCGGATGGTGACCGCCTCCCGATACGTACCCCCGCGCACGGTGCACGTGTCGCCTGGGCGTATGGCGTCGGCGGCTCTCTGGAGAGTGCGAACGGGTTTCTCCCGGCTGCCGGGATCGGTATCGCTGCCATCAGTCGCAACCCAGTAGTCGGTGGCCAGGGCTTGGGCCGTGTGGATGAGAAGGAGCGTGAGGCAGATCGTTGGTTTGGGCATGTGATGCTCTCGAACAATGTGATTCCATTTTCAGAAACTGCACGGCTTAGCGAGTGACAGATTCCTTCCGTCGTTTCAGAGCTGTAGAGGCGCGTCGTATTCTCGCCCATTCGGCTTCCCGCAGTCGTGGTCGCGCCTACGGGCCTCGAAAGCTCCTCTCTGCATCCCACACGATGACCGCCATGTGGTAGCCTTTCAGGGAATTGGCCGGTTGATCCGGAAGTGCGGAGCAATAGTAAGCCGTTACGATCTGGCCATCGGCACGCTCGACGGACGATGGGTAACCGCCGTCGAGGCCGTTCCAGTCGATCAGCCGCACGGGCTCGCTCCAGGTCTCGCCGCTGTCGGCGCTGATCGTCGCTTCGAGCCCCTTCCTACCGGGATCCGACGCCCGGTCGCCGTAGCTGAAAAGCACACGCCCATCCTTGAGCTTCAGGAGATGACCGTTCACGCGTTGGTACCCAGTCAAGGACCGTTTCTTTATCCACGTTCGTCCATCGTCATCGGAAACGAACAGTTCCATGAAATCCTTGCCCTCCACCCCAGTGCCCGCTCGCGTACAGGCCAGCCACCGGCCGTCGACGAGGTGGAGGATATCTGTTTCGTTCGAGTCCGGACCGATCACGACCGGCTCGCCCCATGTTTTTCCGTCGTCTTTGCTGCGATAGAGATAGGAGCGGAACTTGCGCTCCTCGTATTTCTCCCAGGGCTCCTGCGTCGAGTAAACGCTCACGCAGAGATCCCCGTTCGCCGCTCTCTCGACATCGCCAAACGGCACGGCAGGCCGACCGGCGGGTGTGTTCTGCGGAAACGCATCCTTTTCCACCCACCAAGAAAGGCCGCCATCCGGTGAACGGCTCAGCCATGGGCCAATCACCGCGAAACGGAAGCTTCCCCGCGCTCTCGGCACACCAGCAGGCCAGCGGTTCGACCAACCGGATGTCAGAACGATGATGTCGCCATTTGCCGCCAAGCCGGCCGCGCAATTCATCCGGATCGTGTCCGGCTCATGCTGCGTGACGGCGCTTGCCAGTTTCCATGTTGCTCCGCCATCGTGACTGAGCCAGCATTCAATGTCGCCGGGCCGGTGTCCGTGACTGGCATTGTTGAAGATGAACGCCGTCAGCGTCCGGCCGTCCTTCAGCAGCTTCAAGTTTGGCCACGCGCAATGATCGTGCGCGGTGATGACGGGAATGGGCCGTTTTCCGTCACGATCGACGACACGCGGCTGGTCGGCGGCCTTGGTTTGAACCGGAGAGACACAGAGGGTGAGTAGCAGGATGGGCTTCATGAGACAACCTGTTTTCGATGCACTTTCTCCGACCGATCCCATACTTTCCCTCAGTATACCGCATCTTTTTCCGAAGGCCACTTGATGCTGATCGCAACGAAGGTCATGTGCGTGTTCGTCTAGCGGTAAGCCGACGGCGACAGTGTGGCAAATTCACCGTCGCCGACGATCCCCATCCTCTGCCCGGCACTGTATCCGTTTGTATCGTTTCTCGTTTTCCTCTGCCATTACCTTGCAAGGCGAGCTGCAAGCGATGAAACTCAAGGCGGGGGGACGCCAGCCTGCTTGCTTAAGGAGCCCTGTCATGAGATATCGACCAGCGGGTGTCGTTGTGATCTTGCTGTCCATCTGTTCGACATCCTACGCACAGTTTCCCTGGCAGAAGCCGGTGAAGCGCGATCCGGCGGAGATCCAACGCATTGTCGGCCCGATTGGGCAGCGAGAGCCGTCCCGGGATCTGAACATTGTCTGGGTCTGGGGCATCGACAAACTCCACGAGAAAGAGACCCACGAATACGCCTGGGTCATGGACCGCTACATGAACGTGCTGCTGCCTCAGGTCCCGCGCGTCACGGTCGTTCCCTCCATGTATTTCCCTAAGAAGGAATTGTGGGAAAAGGCCGACTTGGTCGTTTTCTATTTCTGGTCGCGTGAGACGTGGGATTACGATATCGTCGACGCCTATCAGAAACGCGGCGGTGGATTGATTTTCATTCACATGGCCCTGATGCAAGGTTCCGGTGAAGAGCTGTCGAAGCGCATTGGGATGGCATGGGACCTCAGGAGGGGCGGCACCAAATGGGGCGTGCTGCCCACGCCGGTAACTCTGACTGACGCGGCCTCGAAATCACCCATCTTCGAGGGCTTCCCGAAGAAGTTCGATCTGGCAGACGAGTTCTATTGGGATCTGAAGGGGGACCCGACAGGTATCACGACCCTGGTGACCTCGCCCGCCGGCCCGGCGATAGCAAACAAGCCACTTGACGGTCCTCCCAAGATCGAAGATCTGGACGGCAAGGAGTGGCCAGTCATGTGGACAACGGAGGTAGGTCGGGGCAGAGTTTTCGTCTCGGGTGCCGGCCATAACTATTTCACGTTCAACGATCCCTACTTCCGGATCATTCTGCTGCGGGCCATGGCTTGGACCATGAACGAGTCGTTCGATCCATTCAAACCGCTGGTGACGCTCCATCTCGAACGGT
>JACKQG010002139.1_pt2 | contig 16157 bp, 5 predicted proteins | sample 8237621 | NCBI WGS metagenome assembly JACKQG01 (sample SAMN15677084, study PRJNA649215) | marine metagenome | biome: marine; feature: Black Sea; material: saline water; isolation source: suspended particulate matter (SPM) from the Black Sea western gyre | collected 2013-06-09/2013-06-10 | depth... | reverse complement strand
AAGGATTCCCCCTTCCAAAGGGGGGCAGGGGGGTTGTTAGGGGGTTGTTCCCCTTACAACAAGGAATTGCGCTCAAAACGAAGATGTCTTGGGACTTCGGCTACGGAAAATTTTCATGGGGAATTTGTGCCTTACAAAAAAATAACCTTGAAATTTATTAAATTATTCATTATAATAATTAAATGCACATTTCTCAACGACACAAACAAGGTATATTCCTATGAGCGACAAATGGTGGCTTCCTTTCATATTGTTAGTCATTCTTGCATCCATATTCACAATGACTGAAGCCAAAAGCCAAACAATAGAATTAACGAATTTCCAGGACCGCTGGGCGATCCTCGTGGGCGTCGGCGCGTATCCAGAGAGTTCTGGTATCTCGCCGTTGGTACATCCGTCAGATGACGTACATAAATTGAAAGATGTACTTATCACCCGTGGAGCATTTGAGTCATCAAACACCGAAACTCTCACTGATGAACAAGCTACCCGTAAAGGATTGGAAGGCGCATTTCAAAAGTTGCGTAGCAGTATAAAAGCAAACGACCTTTTGCTATTTTATTTCTCTGGTCGCGGAGCGCGTGTATCAGAATTGTATGCTGATGACGAACAGGACGGACTCAATGAATGTCTGTTGCTTTATGATTCAACGCGCAAATCGGAGGGGAATTTCTTCAGAGACGCTGAACTCGGGCAACTCCTCAACTCCTTAAAAGCGAAGCGCACTGTTATCATCATAGATGCCTGTTATACAGCTATCAATAGAAACGCTAAAGCTATCACGACATCAGACGATGACGCTGCTTCTAACAATCAACGCGATGGTATCAAAAATGACTACATACCGAACGGAGCAGTGATTCTCGAAGCATGCGCGCCAGATGCAGAAACTTTCGATGGCGTTTTTACTTCGAGCCTCGTAGATACGCTTAGGGATGACAAAGCACACGGTGCTGATGGCATCATTACTATTCAGGAAACGTGGGAATATCTCCAGACGGTTTTGCCCAATCAACGTACACAATTGGATAGAATCGGCGTTCTGAGCTCTATCTCCCTTATCCAGCCGCTCATCAAAATCACTTCACAGCCGAGTGGAGCTGAGATATTTGTTGATAACATCCAATTGCTGGATGAAAGTAGACAGCCCGCCATAACGCCAGTTTCTATCATTCTTTCCGTCGGAGAACACAATATTAAATGGCAAAAATGGGGCTACCGCATTAATTTGCTCTCCCGCGAAATAGACGCTCCCGGAAAACAAGAACCTGTGCCTCTGAAATTGGAGCCGGCATCAATTAGAGGAAAGTTAGTTTATGAGAATTCAAATAAACCCATAGTAGACGCAAATGTATTGCTGGATCCGATAGAATATGAAACGAAGACAAATAACCAGGGTGAATTTGTCTTCAACGATTGGGAACAATACAAAATCAAAACCAACGAGAAGTACCGAGTGCAAGTTCGTGATGAGAAAAACCGAGTTCCTTTTCGGGAAGTATCAATCGAACCTGGGAAAGACTTCTATGAAGACAAAATCGTCGATACCATTAGTCTCCGCAATTTAGCACCTGAACGACGGATGGTGTCGTTGCGGAACATCGGGATTATGATAGCTATTTTGATTGTTGTAAGTGCGGCTGCGGTCTGGTTTTTGATAATTCGTCCAAAACGCATCAGAGAATATTGAGAACAGCATTATCCAATCTGGGATAATGAAATTAACGATAGGTTGTTCAGGACAGTTAATCTTGGAAAACCGCATGCCTTCTGGGTTCTTTAAGAAAGGAACCGAAAGACAAAATGCTTATGTTACAGGTGATTCAGCCAATATCCAGTGTAATTAAGATGATTTTATCCAAAGTCCAAATTTTAATCATTCTCATTTTAATCGCAATCATTCAGCCCATCTATACTTCCGAAAGCGCGGATTTAATCGATTTTCAGGATAGATGGGCTTTTCTCATTGGCGTCGGACAGTATCCGGTGAAATCTGGCATTGGACAACTCAATTCTCCAGTTGATGATGTAAGCACGATGAGACGGATGTTGATTCAGTATGGCGGATTTTCGGCGGAACGCATCATCAATTTGTTGAAAGATCAAGCAACGTATCGTGGTGTCAACGATGCGTTTCAAAAGCTCAAGAATCAAGTTCAACCCGAGGATTTGGTCGTTTTCTATTTCTCCGGGCGTGGGAGCCGTGTAGCAAATAACGTTTTTGGTGATTCAGAAATAGACAAGCTGGATGAATGCTTTTTGCTCTACGATACAGTTTTGGAAAATGGGACGCCAGTAAGTAACTACATCCGTGACGACGAGATTGGAAAGCAGCTCAATAGTCTCGGAGCCAAACGGTACGTTGTGATTATCGATGCTTGTTATCAAGGGAACAACGCAGAGGAAAAAGGTGTGACAGCGACTTCAATAACAAGTAGTTCACTTGTTTACGACGATATGTCGGGAGATTTTATTCCACAGGGAACCATCGTATTGGAAGCGTGCGCTCCAAATGAAATTACGCTTGATGGAACGTTTACATCATTGCTAGATGAATTAGCCAAACCGGGTAACGATAGCGACGGCATTATCACAATAAAAGAGTTTCATGAGTATGCTACAAACCGACTGAAGCAACAAGTACCACAATTAGTAAATCCGGAATTAGCTAATCAAGTCTCGTTTGTATATCCTCTTTTGGAAGTAATCTCCCAACCAAAGGGCGCGACGATTTTTGTGGACGATGAGGAACGCGGTATGACACCAAAGCACTTAGTTTTACCAATTGGTCGGCATAAAATTGAACTGCGTAAGCGAGGTTACCACGTTTGGGATAACTCGGGAAGTTTGATCAAAATAACGCAGCAGGGGAGACAACAACCAATTAATACTATACTAACTCCTGTGAAGGTGACGGGTAAGGTTACATACCGCAATTTCAAACCTACAAAGGGCGCAATGGTTAATATTTTAGGAGCAAGGGATATCCCTCCGGCAAAAACAGACGAATTAGGTCAGTTTTTCTTCAATGATTGGTCACAAGATGACTTTTCGGAAATCAGTTGGTACGAAATTAACATTTCGCATGAAAACGAATACTGCGAACCGAAAAGGGTTCCTCTGAAGGATTTGGTGAGGGATTTAGGCGATTTTACAGAAGATGTTTCTTTGGATACCATAGAAGTAGATCGACGTATCACTGTTGCTATCAGGGTAACGAACGCCATCAGAAATACCTCAATTCCAAATGCTGTCGTGCTACTGAATCAGAAGGAAGCCATCTATGATGACCGGGATGACTTATTCAAAACTTTTATCATTAATCCGCCTAATTCCGTGACGTTACAAGTGTCCCGAATGGGTTACGAGGCTTACAAAGAAATTATCAATATCGACTCTGATATTCACGAATACCCTCTACAGGTGAAATTAACGCCAGTGCTTAACACTTACTCAGTGAAAGTCACAAATCAGTTCAAAGAACCTGTCGCTGGCGTCAAGGTCATTCTAAATAATGAACTATTAAAAGAGTTAACCAACTCAGAGGGAATCGCTAAATTACAAAGACGATTTGCTCCGGACGAACCGATGTCGCTTCAAGTTCAAAAAGACGGATATGAACTGTTCAATGGTTCAGTCCAATTCGAAAGGCTTGAATACCGATTGTACCATCTACCAATTCAACTGGATGTCACCCGTATTTCGTTGCTTGTTGTTGATGAGGTGAATTTCCCTGCAAAAGAGGTGCAACTCAATATCGACGGACGACTTATTACGACTGATGAAAAGGGGGAAGCAACAATTTCCGTTTATAGACTACCAAACGCAGAAATCTCTTTGGGCATTGTTTATACGTCAATAACGGAGACGAATAATTTGCAAGCGTTAGAGGGTGGACGATTCAAAATTTTAGAGTCGGGACTTGCAGAAGTTGTTGGCAATACTTTGGAATTCCATCTTCCCATTCCGCCTGAAGTTAAACTGTCGGTAACGGTGCAAGATCAAAATATGAATCCACTTCAGGGGATGGCGGCCATAGTAGATGGTAAAGTTTATAACAAAAAGACAACACTGACTGGGAAAGTCGAGATTCCTGCCGCCCGAATTCGCATCATCAATAACGAACCACCTAAGTTTGAATTTGAAAAGTATGGTGAAACATATCAAACTAAAGAAATGGATTTTGTGAACATAGGTACGAATGAATACTCTGCACTTGTAACTTTACATATTCCCTACGGGGAAATTGAAATTCAAGTCAATTCAGAAGTGGCGGAGCAGAAGGTTGATAACCTCGCCGTGAATTTAGAAGTTTCGCTTGATGAAGAAGAAACACAAACCTATCGTTTACCCGCAACAATAACAGTTTTACCTGGGACTCACCAACTGACCACTACAATAGTTGACATCCCATTGTATAGCAAGCAACTAAAAATCGCAAGGAGTGAGAAAGTTCCTATCAGGCTGCTACTTCCCTCTTATGTATTATGGCGTGCGTGTTTGCTAACTTTGCAGGATAATCCGAACGACATTGAGGTTTTGCAATCAGCGGAGAAAGTAGCGAAAGCTCTGGGACGGGAAGACTTAGCTGAAACCTTTCGTAAACGAAGGGAACGATTAGGTGAATAACTTTGATTTTAAGGAGAAAAATGCTCATAGAGTCTGAAATGTATCGAATCTCAATAATTATTATCGTTATTACAACATTGCTCACTTTGAGTATGAATTCTATTGCAAGTATCACAGGCGCAACTGCGACAACAGGCATCGGCGGACGCGCAGCGGTATTTGACGAGGCATTCGTCGCCATCGCCAATGATGCCAGCGCAATCTATTGGAATCCAGCAGGTCTCGTGAGCCTGCGTAACCGATATAATTCAACGCTTTCACGTAACAGCATATTCAGTGGCTTATTTGGTTTAATGGGCATCCGGCGTGAATTCATAGGTCTAGCATACAGCGAACAGCGTTTTGGGGTTGGTATGAGCTTAGACTTATTGGGAACGAATAGAGTCATTGAAGCGGATGATTACGGCAAAATTAGTCCGGATAAAGGAAGCTATTCCGAATCGCGGGTTTCATTCTCTTTGAGTGGAGGTTCTCCACACATAGCATCCATTGGACTCACAGGCAACTATTTCCGCATTGGGTCAGCGACCTCCTCCAATTGTGCCAGTGTAGATATTGGGATTTTGAGCAAACCGTTCGTTTTATTCCGGCGCTCACAATCAGAAACCCAGCTACACCTACGTTTGGGGACTACCCTCCGCAATCTCTATCATTCACTCGACATTTCGCCACAATACTCACTTGCCGGTGCTTCTCAGTTGCGTTCGCGATGGGGGGTGTTACGTCGATTCGGCGAAAGTTCGCTTACTTTCGCTTTGGCATACACTAACAGTATCGCCCCAAATCGGACGCCGAAATTCGCATTGGGCATAGAATTTGGTCCAGACATCTCAAACCTAAGCATGGTAAACCATGTGAAACTTTATTACGGAGTGGGATATTACCCGTCTGTGACTGACAGTCTTAATTGGAAAACAGGCATCCGAATTGGAGTCGGTGATTGGCAGTTTGACCCAATTGGAGATATCACTTTTTGGTTCAGCTACGCCCGTGAGCAGGCAAGATTTCTTGGCGGCAGTGACCGAGCCACGATTGACCTCGGGTTTAATACAAAGTTGATTCAAGATGTGACTATAGGGAAAATAGAGGATGGTGGAATAATAAAAAGAACCGACTTCAAATATGAAACCACTGATAAAATCGCCATTGTCATTTACTTGTTGAATGATATTTCGCTAGCTGAATTGCAGAGTTTAGCTAATTTGCAGCGTTTTGGAATTAAAGTTGTGCTTACTGACCCAACAAGCACAAAAATTGAAGAAATTGGTTACGATAAAATGGATTCGACGGATGGTTATGCGCCTCGTTATACTTTCCAGCCCGTTAGAGATTGGCTCAGGAAGTTTGGCTTTATACAATCAGGGGAGTATACAGTCGAGATTTTTGTTAATGATAAAGTTTCTTGGAAAAAAACATTTCAGTTGCGTTATGATTTAGATGTCCAGCGGATTGTAGAGAATGCGCGCCAATTGTTTGATGTAGGAGACCTGAAAAGCGCCGAAGATGAATTGCTTAAGGCGGTGCAGAACGACCCCAGTTACCCTGACACATACTATATTGCGGGACTTGTTTCAGAACTTTCCGATGATTTTCTCGGGGCGCAAAGGTGTTACATAGAAGCACAGAAACTCAATCCGGATAAAATTATCGATTTTCAATACTTGCAGCCTTTAATTGAACAACAGGAAAGTCAGAACCGTCCGGGAATTCAACTTTACGAGCGTCTAAAACAAGCGTCGGTTCGTCCTGTAGAAAACAACAATTTAGATCAAAAGTGATATGACAATGCAAATGGCAAAAGATAAAAATAAAACAGGACCAAAAGATGCGATGCTAGCCACCACGAGAACATGGGCAGCGCTGTTCCATTTTCTGTTTTTTGTATTCATTGGGTTATTTTTCTCATCCTCAATTGACGCTTTTGAAATTCATTTTCCAGCAGAAGAAAAAAGAGATGAATACGTTAGAAGTCCTATCATCTATCAAGATACGGTTCAAGGAATCCAAATAGCCTCACTCCTCACCAAAAAGGATTCTGAATATAAATATTTATTCGTATTACCGCCGACTGAACCGGTTAACACCTCTTGGATTCGATTTTACTTTGATGATAAAAAGGAAATAGCGTTCGAAACCGAATTTGCTCTGCCAGGATTAGGAACTATCAATACTAAGAATAATCATATTGAAATGTTCCGCTACCCACTCTATGATGGTGCTAGTTGGGAACAGGAAATTAATGATATTGAATTTGCACTTAGTGGTTTGCTGATTGAAGGTCAAACGATTAAATTTGGAACCACTGTAAAAGCGGAAAGCATTGAAGTGTCAGGTAAAAGTATTGAAGTGTTGCACGTTGAAACTCAGGCGAGGGGGGATATTAGTGGATTCTTGGTTGAACTATATCAACATACCTGGTTAAATGAAAATGATTTTCCCGTTCAGCGTTTCTTCGAAATATATATATCGGGAAATCTTACCTATAGTTATAAAATAGAATTAGATTCAATACTTAATAAAATGCAACTATTGATACTGCCTGATCAAGGTGCTCCTGCTGGTGGGACGCGGATTACAATTGTCGGCGGTGGCTTTACTGAAGACACGGAAGTGACAATTGGTAATCAGCAACTTCAAAATGTGGAATTTAACGAGGATACAAAATTATTGACAACGTATACTCCGCCCGGAGAAGGAACCGTTCCAGTTATCACTACCAATGCAGATGGGGAAGTGTTGAAAGGCGAGTTCACTTATACATCAGCCTTCGAGATATTTCGTGTTACTCCCAATCGCGGGAGTCCTTCAGAGGAAACAGTCATCATTATCGAAGGAATCGGATTTGAGCCAAAGGCTATTGTAAAGTTCGATGGTCAAAAAATAGGGTCAAGTTATGTAAATTCCAAGGTAATTACCGCATTTGCTCCTGAACTAAATTCCGGTGCTCGAGCAGGATTTCGGGATGTAACCGTTGTGAACCCAGACGGAAGGTCCACTACTAAGAAACGTGGATTTGAGTATGTGGATGTTCCAAATATAGAGAAAATTGAGCCTCCCGGTGGCTCACCTGAAGGCGGAACTGTTATTACCGTTACAGGAACGGGATTCAATGAGAATACAACGGTAAGAATCGGTGGAGCCCTGTTGAAGGATAAACAAGTTTCCGGAACAACCACAATTAAGGGAAAAGTGCCGCCTGGCAACGAGGGTTGGCAAGATGTTAGTGTCGCCAACGGTGACTTACAAACAGTCATTCATAGAGGATTCTGCTATTGCCTTCCTCCCACTGTTGAGATGGTTGAACCGGTTGGAGGTAATCCAAAAGGCGGCACATATATTACCATCACAGGAACAGGATTTTGGGAAAGAGTTACTGATATCCGAACTATTGTAACTGTTGGGGGTAAGAATGCGAGTGATATTCAAGTATGGAGTGCGACAAAAATCATAGCGAGGACACCAGAAGGAGACATAGGATTTCAAAAGGTGGTTGTCAAAAACCCCGATGGTCAATCATCCTCACAGGAGATTAATTTCACCTACAACCCACCGCCATCCATAGACAATATATCTCCTCCCAGCGGAAAGCTAACCGGTGGAACGGAGATTTCTATTATCGGAACAGGATTTATCGAGGAAATTTCAGGTCAACGCATAAAAGTTAAAATTGGAGAAATTGATATCAAAGATATAAACTTTATTTCCGATACTAAGTTGATTGTGACTACTCCAGGTTACACAAAGCCTGGTGATGTCTTGGTCATTGTCACTAATCCTGATGAACAGTACGCAGAGGGAACATTTACATATAATCCTCTTCTACCCATTATCAAAAGTATTTCCCCCCCTAACGGTAAACTCGCTGGTGGGACACAAATCACTATCACCGGGGATAATTTCATAGAGAAAATCCAGGGTGTAGAAGAGAAATTAACTATCGCGATAGGCAATATCGAAGCGGAAAATGTGCAATTTATCTCTGCAAACCAGTTGACTGCAACTACTCCTGCGCGCAACAAGCCTGGCGATGTTGAGGTTATCATCAGCAATCCGGATGGACAACAGGCAGAAGCTACGTTCACTTATAATCCTTTGCCAAACATTACCAGTGTTTCTCCGCCCAGTGGTAAACTTACTGGTGGAACACAAATCACTATCACCGGCACAGGATTCATAAAAGAAATTTTAGGTGTTGAACTTACCGTCACTATTGGAGAGATTGACGCTAAGATTTTACAGTTTTCCTCAACTCAGTTGACTGCAATTACTCCGGCGCGCAACAAACCTGGCGATGTTGAGGTTATCATCAGCAATCCGGATGGCCAACAAGCAAAGACAACGTTCACTTATAATCCTTTGCCAAACATTACCAGTGTTTCTCCGCCCAGTGGTAAACTTACTGGTGGAACACAAATCACTATCACCGGCACAGGATTCATAAAAGAAATTTTAGGTGTTGAACTTACCGTCACTATTGGAGAGATTGACGCTAAGATTTTACAGTTTTCCTCAAATCAGTTGACTGCAATTACTCCGGCGCGCAATCAATTTGGCGATGTTGAGGTTATCATCAGCAATCCAGATGGACAACAAGCAAAGACAACGTTCACTTATAATTCTTTGCCAAACATTACCAGTGTTTCTCCGCCCAGTGGCAGAATTGCTGGTGGAACACAAATCACCATCACAGGTGGAAATTTCATAGAGAAAATCCAGGGTGTAGAAGAGAAATTAACTATCACGATAGACGGTACCGAAGCAGAGAATGTACAATTTATCTCCTCAAACCACTTGACTGCAATTACTCCTGTGCGCAACGAGCCTGGCGATGTTGAGGTTATCGTCACAAATCCTGATAGTCAACAAGCAAAAGCGACGTTCACTTATAATTTTTTTCCAAACATTACCGGCATTTCTCCCCTCAGTGGTAAACTCGCTGGTGGAACAGAAATCACCATAACGGGCAAAAATTTTATTCAAACTATCCCAGGGGAAGAGAAGAAACTTACCGTCACAATAGGTGGCACCGTAGCAGAATCTGTGTTTTTTTCGTCTAATCAGAAGTTGCTTGTTACCACCCCAGCGCGCCCTGAACCCGGTGAATTCGAAGTCATCGTCATAAATCCCGATGGACAACAGGACAAAGGAACTTTTACGTACAATCCACTTCCCATAATTACCAATATTTCTCCTTCCAGTGGCAAACTTGTTGGTGGGACACAAATCACCATCACCGGGGATAATTTCAGAGGGGAAATTCAAGGTGTGGAAGAGAAATTAACTATCACGATAGGCGGCATCGAAGCGCAGGATGTGCAATTTATCTCTTCGAACCAGTTGACTGCAACTACTCCTGCGCGCAACGAACCTGGCGCTGTTGAGGTTATCATCAACAACCCTGATGGACAACAAGCAAGAGGAACGTTTACGTACAATGCCATACCCGTTATCACAAGCATTTCACCACCTAGCGGTAAACTGGCTGGCGGAACAATCATTACTATTACTGGCACAGGATTCATTCAAGGTATTCCGGGTGTTGAAGCAAAGCTTACTGTCATGATTGGAGATGTTGAAGTGCCCATCACCTTTGACTCCCAAATCTCAGAACAAACGCAGCTTATTTCAGCTAACCGTTTAACCGTTATCACGCCGAAACGCAACCAGCCCGGCAAGGTTGATGTCATCGTCACCAATCCTGATGGTCAGGAAGCAAAGGGAACATATACTTATAATCCACTGCTCACGATTACCAGTATTTCTCCACCCAGCGGTAAAGTCGCCGGTGGCACCAGAATCACCATTACAGGCACAGGATTTATTGAACAAATACTTGATAAACGTCTCAGTATTCAGATTGGAGATGTTGATGTAACAGCAAACATCGAATCCATCTTGCCTACACAAATTGTGTTTACTACGCCAGCAGGTACAGAAGCCAAAACAGTAGATGTCATCATTACCAACCCAGACGAACAAGAAATCTCAACCAAATTTATCTACAATCCATTTCCAACAATACAAAGAATTACACCAGATAGAGGAATAGGCGGTACGGAGGTAACTATAAGCGGAAGCAATTTTATTGAAAAAATTTCAAACCAATATATTAGATTGAAAATCGGCGACCTTTTCGTTGGAAAAATTACTTCTGTGTCGTCAGAAGAAATAACATTCACGGCACCAGTTTATGGAATTGGTTCATTTCCCATCATTGTTATCAATCCTGATGGACAAGAATCTCAGCAAGTTATCAATTTCACCTACAATCCTCCTCCCGTAATAACGGACATTCTGCCGCCTACTGGAAGGATAGATGGTGGCACATCGATTATTATCAGGGGTACTGGATTCATCTGCGAAATACCCGGCATCCAGGTTAAAATAGGAAGCAAATTGTTAGAAATAGAATGTTCCTCCACGGAATTGAGATTCACAACTCCATCGAATTCTGAACCTGGGAAGGTTGATATCATCGTTACCAATCCTGATGGTCAACAAGCTCAAGGAAAATTTACCTATACTCCCGCGCCCATTGTACATTCCGTGAATCCTAAAGTTGGTAACCCAGAAGGTGATACCCGCATCACGATTGAGGGTGAAAATTTTTTAGAGAATATCCTGGAAAGGTCAATCAAAGTGAAATTTGGGGAACATGAAGCACAAGATATTTCAAGACATTCCGATACTGAAATCACCGCACGTACACCGCCGGAAACACCTGGTCGCGTTGTTTCTGTGATTGTGATTGGTCCTGATGGACAAAGCTCATCGGGAGATATTAAATTTACTTACAATGACGATTTGAAAATAAGTAGTATTTTTCCCAACATGCTTCCACCCGCAGGTGGTGCGGAAGTCATCGTTTCTGGCACGGGATTCACTAAAGAGAAAGATATTCCATTTGACGTTTGGTTTGGCGATGTGGAAGCGGAAGTTCTTCAAGTCGAGTCTTCAACAAGGTTAAAAATACTTGCCCCACCTGGGACTACCGGTACCATTGTTGATGTCACAATAGAAAATGATGACAGACAGGAATTCACACTGCGGAAAGGCTTTCGATACACAGACAGGTTAGCCGCAAGCAAGATATCGCCGACAATCGGACCTGCCAATGGTGGTACTGAAGTGGTTATTAATGGTTCGGGTTTTATTAAAGAAATTGGCGAACAGGAGATTGAGGTAACTTTTGGGGTCAACCCAGGGAATATTGTCAGTATCAAGCCCACCCAAATTATTGTCCGAACTCCCTCCGGTGAGAACGAAAGTTCTGTTGAGGTTATTGTCACGGGGCCTGATGGACAAAAAGCTACACTTGGAAGTCGATTTTACTATATCGATTTTCCAGAAGGTGCCTTGGTTTATAACTATCCAAATCCAACACCGGTTGGAAGAGGCACAACATTTCGATTCAGCGATAACAGTGCAAATGTTGAGATTAAAATATTCAATATGGCAGGTGTGTTGGTGCAAAGTCTTCATGGCAATGGTGGGAATATGATTTCTTGGGATGGAAAAGATCGATTCGGTAATGTGGTTCGCTTTGGGCTTTATCCTTATGTTTACTTGGTCGATGGTAAAGTTAAACAGGGGCAATTGTTGCATATTCGATCACAGAGGTAGTGCACCGTTAAATTTGTTTTGGCTAACGGAACGCTTTGCGGTGGATTTGCCCCCCTACCCCCGTATATTCAGGGGTGGACGCCTAACTTGAATCCAAGGAAAGATTGAATTAACCAGCGTCGAAGTCGTAGTCACGACGGTTACAATACATCTACCTGTCAATTTGGAGGCTGTGCCTATCCAAACTAACTTGCAGATGCGGCCAATATTCTACGAAGCCCCCGATGATTTGATTATGGATGAATTAACTTAGTAAAAAAGGTTCAGCCTAAAAAATGCCAAAGGACATAGCCGAAGCCATACAACACTGCGAGCTCTAATACAAAACTGTTAGAAAGGAAATGATATGCTAAATAACAATATTCGCGTTATTTATATTATTTTTTTATTCGCATTTTGTCCTTTTTATATTTCTTGTAATGTCAAGAATTTTGGTGAAAAGGACAAATTTCCGCAATTAGTATTGCAAGATAGTCATTCTCCCATCGAAGTTATCGCTTTCTCACCGGATGGCAAAACCTTGGCATCCGGGAGTAGCGATAATACAATAAAGTTGTGGGACGTAGATTCTGATTCTGCCCAATCCCCAAAACTACATACCTTGAGAGGCCATTTGGATACTGTTGTGGCAGTTATGTTTTCCCCGGGTGGTAAAACACTTATCTCTGTGGGTAGCGATAATGTAGTGAAGTTTTGGGATGTAGGCACTGGTGAGATAAGCAAATTCCCTTCATTAAAAGGTTCTAATGCTTCCTTTCCATTAGAAGGTTCTAATGCTTCTGTTGCCGCATTTTCTCCTGATGGAAAAACTTTGGCCGTAGGAAACCAAAATGATGGTGTAGATTTGTGGAATATAGACACTGATGAATTCAATTGCACATCGGTAGAGAATCACACTTTCAAGGACAAGGGAGCTAATGCCGTTGCGTTCTCCCATGATAGTAAAACTCTGGCCATCAGCACTTCTTATTCTTCCCATGAGGTGGTGGAAATATGGGAGGTAGATACTGGAAAATTCATGAAAGGTCTGGAAGGTCATTCTGATGCGATCGACATCATTGCGTTTTCCCCGGATGGTAGCAAATTGGCTACAGCGAGTGTTGATAAAATAATGACATTATGGGATGTGAATTCTGGCGAATCCATCCGTAGCTTTGAGCATCCTAGTTTGGTCAATTCCATTGCGTTCTCACCCGACAGCCAAATATTAGCTTCTGGAAGCCGGGATAAAATGGTGAGGTTGTGGAATGTAGCTTCCGACGATCCCATTGAAACAGATGACCCCATTAAAACATTGGAACATACCGCTTCTATCTATGCTATTGCATTCTCTGAGGACAAAACTTTAGCCTCTGTAACTTCGGATAACACAGTAAAATTGTGGAATGTAGTTAATGTCGAGTTTGTCGAACTTGTGAAGACCTTTAACTTTGAAGGGCATTCTAGCGCTGTTAGGATTGTTGCATTTTCACCTAAGAGTCGAACTTTGGCCTCTGTAAGTTCGGATAGGGTATGGTTGTGGGATATGTATTCTGGACGTCTAGACAACATATTGGAAAAACGTCCAGAGGATGTCACAGCTAAAGAACACTCTGCTGATGTTACGGCTATTGCATTTTCTCCGGCAGGCAACATGTTAGCTTCTGGCAGTTTTGATGGGAAAATAACGTTATGGCAGGTAGAAACAGGTGGAGAAATCAGAAGTTGGGAAGGGTATCCAGAAGAAGCAGAATTATCCTGTAAAGTCAATATGTTGGCATTTTCCCCAAACGGAGAGACTTTAATTTCTATTGGTGGTGCTAAAACTCTTATGAAGTTTTGGAATGTAGCTAATGGTAGAATGCTAGATGAGCAGAATCTAAATGATGATAAGATTTTAGCCTTCTCTTCGGATGGCAATTTTATGGTTGCATATAGTCAAAAGGGGCATTTGAAGTTACTGAATTTGACTAATGGTAAAACCGAAGGGGAAGACCAAATAGATTTGGCGGTGAGTGTCAAAAATGCCGTTTTCTCATTGGATGGCCGTACTTTGGCCATCTACGATAGTGAAAATAATATTCGGTTATTGGATGTACCCTCTGGTAAATTTAGAGAAACTCTTCCAGAACACCCAGGAGATATTATTGATATTGCATTATCTCGGGACGGTGAAATGTTGGCGGTCTCCGCGTATAATGAAGTATTGTTGTGGGATGTTGTTAATAAACAAATGAGAAAATTTCAAGGTCATTTCACTGAAGTTAATAGCATTACATTCTCTCCTGATGGTAAAATCTTGGCTTCAGGTAGTTCTGATGGATGTATTAAATTTTGGCGGACTACCGACGGAGAACTTCTTGCCACTTCATACGGTTTTAACAATGGAGCTTCTGTTACTTATTGTCCACAAGGATATTATGTTTCACTAGAAGAGGAAGGGTATTATGTTTCATCAAAAAGGGGAGACAAATTTGTCTCTTGTCAAATTGGGAATGAGATATATACCCTTGAACAATATTCTGAGGTGCTCAGGCAGCCTGAGTTGGTCGCTACTATATTAGGCGGCGAAGCTGTACCTCAACCCAATATCCGCTTGGATAAACACTTACCACCGAAACTCTCGTGGGAAAATCCGCGTAAGAGCACCACCAGAGAGGATTATGAAATCATTTTGAAATTTAAGGGATTGTCCCCCCTTGATCAAGTGGAATTCATTCATAATGGAGATGAGATTCCAATTGATATTAAGAAGTTGAAGGAAACAGAGATTAAGATACCATTGCTAAAAGAAGATACAAATTTGTTTAGAGCGCGTGCTTGGGATAAAAAGGGTCTGAAATCCAATTTAATCGAAGATGGATTTGAATATCCCCCAGGTATAAATAGAACCACTGAAATCTTTTTCAAAACTAAAATTCCTGAAGATATAAGATCGTCCAGAGAAGTAACTATAAATGGTAACTCATCTAGAATAGAACATATAAGTACGGACGGTATGAGTATTCGGGTTCTTGGCTCTGCTAGTATTGTAAAACCAGGGTTAAATTGGATACAAAATATTAAATTATGGCTAGAAAAGAAAAAAGTTCAGCCCTTTGCAGAACCTTACAAAAATAGCCATGCAATCTTGGTTGCAATAGATGATTATCATAGAGACAACGACCCTGAAAAACGCGGGAAAACCGGTTTCAAGGAGTTAAAATTCATGATTAAGCACGCCGAAGAATTAAAAAAAGTTTTACAAGGCTTAGGTTTTCCTGCCCAGAATATCCAAACTTTTTACGATAATGAAGCTATCTCTGAAAAAATTAATGATGCGCTGGAATCCTTCTGGCAGGGGGGAAGTAAGGATTTAGCGGATAGACTTTTTTTCTATTTCGGCGGTCATGGCTGCGCTAAGAAGGGAAATGGATACCTCGTTACATATGATTACGACCCCGATAAACCTCTATTTACGGCTGTATCGATGGAAGATTTGACCACAGAACATGCTCGGAAGGTTGCTGCGCACCACATGCTTATTGCTCTTGATGCGTGTCATGCCGGTTTGGCAGTCTACACAAGTATGTCTCCTCATATAGATAAGGAAAAAATTGATGACTTTCGAACACTCAGTGTAATCAGAAGTGAAACGGAGCCAAAAGCACGTAATGTTTTGTTAGCAGGAACAGGAGACGAAAAGGCTCTGTGGATAAATGGCGGAATATTCACTCAAGCCTTAATTGGTGGGCTTCAAGGGATGGCTGATTGGAACAAAGACCGTATCGTTCAATTTGAGGAATTAGCACTTCATGTCAGAAATCAAGTCGTTGCAACGGCTGCAGCAACTGGAGTGAAACAAGAACCAAAACACTATTTGTTACCTAAATAGATTTGGTAATGGAAAGGCCCTATTTTGCCTTCCTCCAAAAACCTTTCGTTAG
>JACKQG010004483.1_pt1 | contig 16158 bp, 13 predicted proteins | sample 8237621 | NCBI WGS metagenome assembly JACKQG01 (sample SAMN15677084, study PRJNA649215) | marine metagenome | biome: marine; feature: Black Sea; material: saline water; isolation source: suspended particulate matter (SPM) from the Black Sea western gyre | collected 2013-06-09/2013-06-10 | depth... | reverse complement strand
CAGGGCGTTTTTGGCCAAGGATCGAACTCTCAACGACACAAATCCGAGAAGAACTGAAAAAAATGAGTACGCCTCGGCTCAGCCGGTTTCAAGGTTTGGAAAAATAGCAAGCCGTCATGCAATGACCTTGCGCCGATTGGCCGTTGCGGGTAAAACAACCAGATTCATTATGAGCATTACACCCACTAAAGAAGAGTTTTTAGAGAAGGCGAAGCAGGGCAACCTGATTCCGGTCTGGAAGGAAATTCTGGCCGATCAGGAGACACCGGTTTCCGCCTATGAGCGCGTCCGCACCTTTTTGCGGGAAAAAGATCACGCCTCGCACACCTGGATGCTCGAAAGTGTCGAGGGCGGCGAGCATATCGGGCGTTACTCCTTTATCGGCGGCAACCCGCGCGCCATCATCCGCGCCAACGGAAGATCCACGGTCATCACCGACGGCGATCGCACCAGTGAAGTGAACAACGCCGACCCGCTGGACGTTCTCAAAGATTACATGACCCGCTACACGCCGGTTGAGGACGAGGCCCTGCCGCGCTTTATCGGCGGCGCGGTCGGCTTTGTCGGCTACGACATGATTTCGGTGTTTGAGCCGCGCGTTCCGGTGGTTGAAAACGATGAAATCGGAAACCCCGATATGGTGCAGATGGTCACCAACGCCATTATCATTTTTGACCGCGTCAACCACACCATGAAGGTAGTGGCCAACGCCTATGTGGATGGCGATGCCGAAAAGGCCTATGCCGAAGCGCTCGCCGAGATCGACGAACTGTGCGAAGCGCTCTTAACGCCGGTCAACCGCGTGCTGATTGATGCGATGTCGGATGTGGAGCCGATTGAGCCGGAGTCGAACACCACGCTCGAAGAATTTCATGCCATGGTTGCCAAGGCACAGGAATACATCCGCTCTGGCGACATTATCCAGACGGTGCTCTCCCAACGCTTTGAAACGCATAACGAGGCGGACTCGCTGGATGTCTACCGTGCGCTGCGCGCCATCAACCCGTCGCCCTACATGTTCCTGCTCGACCTCGGCGAAAGCGCGCTGGTCGGCGCCTCGCCCGAAATTCATGTACGCTGCGAGGATCGTCAGGTTGAGGTGCGTCCGATTGCCGGCACGCGCCGCCGCGGATACACCGAAGCCGAAGATCTGGCCATGGAGCAGGAGTTGCTGGCGGATCCCAAGGAGATCGCCGAACATGTGATGCTGGTGGATCTGGGTCGTAACGATGTGGGCCGTGTTTGCGAGTTTTCCAGCGTCAACGTGACAGAGCAGATGATTGTTGAGCGTTACAGCCATGTGATGCATATCGTTTCGGATGTCGAAGGAACTCTTTCGCCGGAACACGATGCCTATGATGTGCTGCGCGCGACCTTCCCGGCCGGAACAGTTAGCGGCGCGCCGAAAATCCGCGCGATGGAGATTATCGCCGAGCTCGAAAAATCAAAGCGCGGCCCGTACGCAGGCACTGTCGGCTATTTCAGTTTCGACGGCAATCTCGACACCTGCATTACCATCCGCACGGTCGTTCTCGATAAAGATAAGGCCTATGTGCAGGCCGGCGCGGGCATTGTCGCCGACTCCATCCCCGAACTTGAATATAAAGAAACCCGCAATAAGGCCCGCGCTATGATGAAAGCACTGGCTCTCGCCAAACACTATGCCGCCGCGAGAAACGGAAGCTAAACCTAGAGTTTTACAAAATCATGGACGACAAAATCATTTTTTGCAGAACAGGGGACAGGGCGCTCTTCATGATTTTGTCGGCAATGATTTTGTCAGTTGTCCCTTATTACGCATTACTCATTACGGATTACGCATCATGATTTTAGTTATCGATAACTACGATTCGTTCACCTACAACCTTGTGCAGTATCTCGGTGAGCTCGGCGCGGAGATGAAAATTTTCCGCAATGACAAGATTACGATTGCGGAAGCTATTGCGCTCAACCCCGAAAAGGTGCTGGTCAGCCCCGGGCCGTGCACGCCGAAAGAGGCCGGAATTTCCTGCGACATCATTCGCGAGTTCGGCCCGCGCGTTCCGTTGCTCGGCGTCTGCCTTGGGCATCAGTCGATCGGCGACGTGTTCGGCGGTAACGTTGTCCGCGCTGCGCGCCTGATGCACGGCAAAACCTCGCCGATACTCCATAACGGCGAAAGCGTTTTTAAAGGCCTGCCGAGTCCGTTCGATGCCACCCGCTACCACTCGCTGATTATTGAGCGCGAAAGCCTGCCGTCCTGTCTGAAAATCACGGCGGAAACCGCCGAGGGCGAAATTATGGGCGTTCAGCATACCGAATATCCGGTGCACGGCGTTCAGTTCCATCCCGAGTCCATCCTCACCCAGCACGGCAAACAGTTGCTTCAGAACTTCCTCGATCTGTAGAGATTAGTTCAGCATGCGGGCCACCGTAATGATGGCTTCGGGGGTTAGGCGGACTTTATAGTCCGGATTGGTATGGCCGAAGATGATCTTTCCCTCAACATCGGCAATAAAAACGGCGGGAACCGGCAACTGGTGGTGCGTCTGTCCGGAATCCGCTTCGATATCGATTTTATATTCTTCTTTGTATTTTTTGACGGTGGTGTCATCGAGTTGGAATGCAATGCCGAACGCGCGCGCCGCTTCCATGGAGCTGTCGGAGAGCAGTTGATAGGTCAGGTTGTCTTTTTCTGCCGTTTCGCGCAGCTTTTCCGGGCGGTCCGGGCTGATGGCCAGAATCTGGAATCCCATTTCCAGCAGTTGTTGTTCAATGGTCTGAAGTGCGCTGAGATGCCGGTTGCAGTAGGGGCACCAACCGCCGCGGTAGAAAATAATCACGGTGGGTTGAGTCATCACTTCCTCGCGCAGAGCAAAGTGGGTGTCTTCCGCCGTGTGGAGTGTAACGTCTGGAACGGTATCGCCGACTCGTAGCGGCTGAATCTGTGATGCCAGTTGCGGAACCTGTGAGGCCAGTTGAGGAATCTTTTCCGCCATGCAGCCGGCGCTGAGTAGAATTGTAATCAGGGCGAGGGTCGGTTTCATGGGAATCTCCTTAGACTAACTGGTCGGTTTTGGCCGCCATGATGAAGTCGTTCATGTGCAGGCCGCAGATCTTATGCGTCCACCACTGAACGGTCACTTTTCCCCATTCGGTGAGGATCGCGGGGTGGTGGCCGTTGTGTTCGGCCAGCTCGCCGACCTTGCAGGTGAAGTCGAGCGCCGACGCGAAATCGTTGAATTCAAAGGCGCGTTCGATTCGCGGGACGCCGCATTCCTCGATGATGCGCCAGTCGGGGATTTGTTTTTTAAACTCGATAGCGGTTTCATTGCTGATCGGCGGGGCACCCGTCTGACACACTTCGCACTGCATTCCGTTGAGTTGCATGGGTTACCTCCCGGTTATGCGGAGAGGGTACTTCTTTTTCCAGTATTTGGAAAGTCAGGGATGCGCAGGAGATTTTTTTGACAGGATAACAGGATGAACTGGATTGAAAGGGCTATGTTTTTTTAACATCGTGTAAATCATTTATAACGTCCCTTCGCCAAAACACGGTGGTTGATCAACAGGAAGAATCCTGACCATCCTGTTATCCTGTCAGAAATCTTTCTTATTCGTCATTCCTGTATTCCAATACTCCAACATTCCGTTATCTTCTTCTGCATGTTTTTCGATACCCATGTCCATTTCGACGATTTTGTGGAGGATGGCTCGTTCGAAGCCGTTCTGGAGCGCGCCCAAGCTGCTAAGGTTCATCACCTGCTGGCGGTCGGCGGTTCAGTGGAAGGCAACGAGCTGTCGTTGAAGCTGGCCGGAGAATTTCCCGGAACCATTTTTGGGTCAGTCGGCTACAACCGCGATCTCGCCGGGGAGTCGCTGGATTTTTCTTTACTGCGTGAACAGGCCGCGCGGTCTGAAACCGTTGCCATCGGCGAAAACGGCCTCGATTACTTTTATGAGCCGGAAAAAGCGGCAGAGCAGAAAGAGATTTTTTCCCAATGTTTGGAAATTGCGGCGGAGGTGCGCAAGCCGGTGATCATTCATACCCGCGATGCGGACGACGATACTCTCGGTATGCTCACCGATTTTTCCAAGGTTTGGAAAGGCGACCCCGCAAATCTCGGCGTGCTGCACTGTTTTACCCGTGATGAGAAGCTGGCGAAAGCACTGCTCGACCTCGGGCTGATGATCAGCTTCAGTGGCATTGTCACCTTCCGCAACGCCGACCCGCTGCGCGAAGTTGCCAAAATGGTTCCCGCTGACCGCATACTGATCGAAACCGATTCGCCGTATCTGGCACCGGTGCCGCATCGCGGCAAGCGCTGCGAACCCGCCTTTGTGGTCGACACGGCCGCGCTGCTGGCCGATCTGCGCGGTGTGACGGTCGAAGCGCTTGCCGGGCAGACTGCGCATAACGCGCACGCTCTGTTCGGGGCATAAAAAAAAGCCGCCCGGTTAGGGGCGACTTTGCCATTTTTCCAAACCTTGGAAAAATGCTTACGCTTCGAGTTTACGAAGCGCTTCCGTTGCGCGTTTCTTGCGGCGAATAGCGGTGTTCTTTTTGATAACGCCGCGTTTGACGGCCTTATCCAGAACAGAGCTGTATTCGCGCACCGCAACACCGGCGGTTTCAGCAACACCAGCTTCCAGCGCTTCACGCGCTTTACGCTTGGCGGATTTCACGCGGGTTTTCACCGCGAGATTGCCGACCCGACGGCTCTCGGAAGAGCGCATTCTTTTCTGGGCACTTTTAATATTTGCCATGGTTCATAAACCTTCTGGTTAAATTAATATTTACTACGAGCCTCACGACGGTCGCGCGCTGCACGGGTGCGGGCACGGGCCTGCTTCAAGCGCTTTTTGTCGCCTGGTTTTTCATAGTGTTTACGGTTGCGCATGTCTTTCAGGATGCCCTCGCGATCGAGGAGCTTCTTGAGGCGGCGGAGTCCTTTTTCTACGGGCTCGCCGCGGCGCAGTTTTACTTCACATGTTGTACTTGCCATATTCTTAACACCCCCTTTTATAGGTTGGGGTTACTTTCACAAAGAGCGGAGAAATTAGGGCAGAGGCGGAGGTTTGTCAACATCAGGTCAGCAGATTCTCATCTTCCGGATGATGCTCCGCTTTGAGTTTTTCCGGTTTCCACGGAACATGGCTGAGAATGAAGGAGATCAGCCGGGTGGCAAACAGGATGCCGCCGCCGAAAAGGAGCAGGGCTTTGATTGGATATCCTTCGTACGCTTCGGAGAATTCACCGAGCAGGGCGCCGACGAGCATCGTGAGCAGAATCGCGGGTGTAATGAAGCGGATGCAGAGGTCCCACAGGGGCCAGAGCCGTACGCCGCCCGATTCGTTGACGTGGCGGCGCATCACCTGCGATTTGAGCAGCCAGCCGATCAGAATGCATTCCAGCACGCCGCCGATGATCAGTGCGTAGTTGTTAATAAAGTGATCGACGATATCGAGGATAAACAGTCCGCCACGGCAGGTGAAGGGGATTGAGCCGATCATGCCGATGACGCAGATGATGGAGGTGGCTTTTTTGCGGCTGATGGAGAATTTGTCGCAGATGGAGCAACTGAACGCTTCCGTGAGCGAGATCATGGAGGAGATGCCGGCCACAATCAGGACGAGGAAGAAGAGGGCGCCGAAGAGCTGGTTGAGCATCGGGAGCTGGTTGATGGCCTCCGGGTAGACCACAAAGGCGAGGCCGGGGCCGCTGGCGATGGCTTCTTCAAACGGAACGCCTTTGGCTTTGGCCATAAAGCCGATGGTGCCGAAGACGGCGAAGCCGGCGACGATGGAGTAGAGGCAGTTGAGCACGCAGGTGATCAGCGCGTTGCCTACAATGTCGGCTTTCTTTGGCAGATAGCTGGCGTAGGTGATCATGATGCCGAAGCCGAGCGAGAGGGTGAAAAAGATTTGTCCGAAAGCCGCGACCCAGACTTTGCGGCCTGCTGCGGTGTTCAATGCGATTTTTGACAGATCGGCGGAGAGGTAGAATTCTTTGACGGCCTCCCAGGCGCCGGGAAGCGTCATTGACCATCCGACGAGGATTAGAGTGAGCACGACCAGTAGCGGCATGAAAATCATGCTGGCCTTCTCAATACCCCGGCTCACTTCGCGGAAGCAGATGGCCCAGCAGATGACCCATGCGCCGGCGGTGGCGGCCAGAATCGGCCAGCGGATGCCGCCGAGGTTGAACGGGCTGTCGCTCAGCTGCAGGAATTCACCGAAGAAGAAACTCTGTGTGTCGGCGCCCCAGCCCAGATTGAAGGAGAGGCCGAGGTAGTTGATGCACCAGCCGATCACGGCGGCGTAGAAAAGGTTGATGCCGAAGAAGGCGACGACGGGCATCCACCAGCCGAGCGGCTCCCACAGCGGGTTAATCCGTGCGAAAGCCAGCGGCGGCGAGGCTTTTTCGCGGTGGCCGAGCGAATACTCAAGGATCATCAGCGGAATGCCGGCGCAGAGCAGGGCGACCAGATAGGGGATCAAAAACGCGCCGCCGCCGTTTTCGTAGGCCATGTAGCTGAAGCGCCAGATGTTGCCCAGGCCGACGGCTGATCCGATCGCCGCCAGCAGAAAGCCGATTTTGCTTCCCCACAAGCTTCGTTTTTCCGCCATGACGGTTGCCTTTTAAGTTCTGTGACGGAAGGTGATGCGTCCTTTGGTCAGGTCGTAGGGGGACATTTCGACGGTGACACGGTCGCCGACCGCAATGCGGATGAAGTATTTGCGCATTTTGCCGGAAATGTGCGCAAGGATCACGTGTCCGTTTTCGAGTTTCACATTGTAGAGGGTGGCGGGCAGCACTTTTTCCACAACGCCTTCAAATTCAAGAGCTTCTTCTTTGGCCATAGGTTTTTCCTTAATTAAAAATTTAACGGGCTGATGCTACACACAGCCGTTTCCATTGCAAGTTTTTGACACTTTGAACTTTTAAGGCGCTTCGGCAGGGCGTTTACTTCTCAGCCCGCCAAAGGGATCTGTTTTTAGAAAAGGAAAAGAATATGGACTCACTGAAAAAATCAACTGTTTTTGAAGGGCCGGAAGGTCCGGTTGTGCTCGTTATCATGGACGGGGTTGGAATCGGAAAGAACCCGGAGAGCGACTATGTGAAGATCGCCAACACACCGAATCTGGACTGGCTGTGCGAGAACGCGGTGTATGCCGAAGTGAAAGCGCATGGCAAAGCGGTCGGCCTGCCGGACGATGGCGACATGGGTAACTCGGAGGTCGGTCACAACGCCATTGGTTGCGGCCGGGTATTCGAGCAGGGGGCGGCTCTGGTTGGTTTGGCCATCGAAACGAACGCAATGTTTAAAGGCGCCGTCTGGAAAGAGCTGGTCGCCAATGCGGTTGAAAAAAAATCCGCGTTCCATTTCATCGGTCTGTTCTCTGACGGCAATGTTCATTCCAATCTGAACCATCTCGAGGCGATGCTCAAAAAAGCTAAAGAACAAGGCGTGAAAAAAGCGCGGATTCATCCGCTGATCGACGGCCGTGATGTGCCGCCCACCTCCGCGCTCGACTATGTCGAACGCTTCGACGCGTTCCTTGCTGGCATCAATGCCGATGGAACCGTTGATTACTGCGTGGCTTCCGGCGGGGGCCGCATGAACATCACCATGGATCGCTACGGTGCGGACTGGACAATGGTGGAACGCGGATGGAATGCGCATGTCAAAGCGGAAGGCCGTATGTTCGCCTCCATGCGCGAAGCGGTTGAAACCTTCCGCGCTGAAAAGCCGGGCATCCTCGATCAGGACCTGCCGGCGTTCGTGATCGAGCGCGAGGGCGCTCCTGTCGGGCCGATTGTCGATGGTGACAGTGTCGTGTTTTTCAACTTCCGCGGTGACCGCTCGCTCGAAATCACCAAAGCGTTCGAAGCCGACGAAATGACCGAATTCAACCGCGGGCCGAAGCCGGATGTGATCTACGCCGGCATGATGCAGTACGACGGCGACCTGAAGGTGCCGAAGAAATATCTGGTTACGCCGCCCGCCATCGATCGCACCATGAGCGAATACCTCTCCAACGCGGGCGTGAAGCAGTTCGCTATTTCTGAAACGCAGAAGTTCGGGCATGTCACCTATTTCTTTAACGGAAACAACTCCGGTAAATTCGCGACCGAGACCTGGAAGGAAATTCCCTCCGATGTCTGCCCGTTCGAGAACGCTCCGCGCATGAAGGCCGATGAAATCACGGCCGAAGTGGTGAAGGTGATCGAAAGCGGCGAATATAAATTCATTCGTCTTAATTTTCCGAATGGCGACATGGTCGGACACACGGGAGTCGGCGAGGCGGTGATACAAGCCGTTGAAGCCGTTGATGAAGGTGTTGGCAAAATTATGGAGGCGGTGAAGAAAACCAACGGCATCATGGTTTGTTCCGCCGACCATGGAAACTCGGACGACATGTGCGAACTGGATAAAAAGACCGGCGAGCTGGTGATGGGTGATAACGGAAAATGTAAGCCGAAAACCGCGCATTCACTCAATCCGGTTCCGGCGATTGTGTTTGATCCGTCCGGCAAAGCCAACGCCCGCAAAGCGGATGTGGCGGATGCCGGAATCGCGAACCTTGCGGCGACCTGCATCACGCTGCTCGGCTACGAGCCACCCAGTGATTACACCCCGTCCATTGTAACTGTCGGCTAACTGCGTAGGGCACAACGCTTCCGCCTTCGCCAAGGCTTCGGCGAGACAGGTCGCGTCGCAAGGCCGAAGCGTTTCCACCTCTTGGAATTTATGACGCCAGCGGCGTTACTTTTCAGCCCTGTTTTTCCAATCATTGGAAAAACAGGGCTTTTTTCGCCGCCCACAGACTCTGGCGGTGGTGGGTTCCAATGTTTAGAAACCCCTATAATATGTACATGTTTTTCGCAAAGATGGGAAAAAGATGTCTTAACCGCTCGACTGAGGGGTGTTTTTTCGATACCTTTTACGGATATATTTAAGAAAGTTCAACTACCTTCGATGTGTGCTGCTTCTGGTGCTTTTTGGTGCGGGTTCTCTGTTTGCTGAACTGACACAGACGGAGAGAGAGTGGTTGCGTGAACACGCCGATGTTTTGTCTGCTTTGACCGAGAATTCTGTGCCACTCGAATTTTCCGAAAAGCAGAGTGAGTCCCGTGAGCTTCAGATCGTTCAATACAGTCGTTATATCCTTTACGGCTCCATCGTGTTGCTCATGGCTGTGTTGGTCCTCTTGGTGTGGGATGTGCGCTTGACCCGGTACAGTAAAAAGAAAACCCGGCAGCTTAGCAGTAGCGAGGAACGCCTGCGTGCGATTTTCCAGAACTCACCGGATGCCATCTTTATTGAAAACGAAGAGGGCATTGTGCTGGATGCCAATCCGGTGGCATGTGCCTTCCACGGACTGACCCATGAAGAGCTGGTCGGAAAACATATTGAGGATCTGGTTCCGGAAGACCAGCGAGAGAGCGCAAAGAGAGATTTTCCGAAATGGTTCACCGGAGAGCTGAAACGCTATGAGTGCATTTCGAGCGCAGCGGGTGGCCGGGAGGTTCCTGTGGAGGTGATCGGCGCGCCGTTGCAGTATGAGGATCAGCGGGCGGTGGTGCTCCAGGTGCGGGATATGACGGAGCGCAAGCGGGCGGAGCAGTCGTTGAAAGAGAGTGAATCCCGCTACCGCGAGCTGATTGAGGTGCAGAGCAGCTTAATTACCCGTCTGGATACAGAAGGACGGTTTACCTTTGTTAACGAGGCGTTCTGTCGGTTCGTGGGCCGTGACCGCGGCGAGCTGATCGGCGAATTCTTCCATCCCTATACCTATTATGATGATCTGGATCAGCCCCGGCAGGTAATGAAGGCTCTGATTAGCGGTGAGGAGCGGATGGTGGTAACGGAACATCGTATGCGTGCGCAAACGCATATCGCCTGGGTTCAATGGGAAGCCACGGCCATTTATGATGAATCCGGGTGCGTGGTGGAGATCCAAGCGGTAGGACACGACATCACAGAGAGACGGCGGATTAATGAGGCGTTGGAGGAGAGCGAACGGCGCCTGCGGTTCCTTTTTGAAGAGATCCCCCACATTGCTGTACACGGATATAACGAGGTTCATGAAGTGCTGTTCTGGAACCGGGCCAGTGAAGTGCTGTATGGCTTTTCGCGCGATGAGGCAACGGGGAAAAAGATTGAGGATCTGGTTATTCCGCCAGATCAGCGCGTTCAGGTTGCTGAAGCCATTGATCAGTGGGTGCAGACCGGTCAGCCGATGCCTGCCGGCGAGATGATGAAACGCCGATCGGACGGGCATCTCGTTCCGGTGTATTCTTCTCGTTTGGCAACCAGAAATGTGCGCGGCGAGCGCGAGATGTATGTGATTGATGTCGACCTATCTGAACTCAAACGGGCAAGCGAGGAGCTGGTGAAGGCAAAAAACTTTGCCGAGCGGGCCAGCCGGGCCAAGAGCGAATTTCTGGCAAACATGAGCCACGAAATCCGCACCCCGATGAACGGCGTGATGGGCATGACCCACCTCCTGCTGGATACGGGCCTGGATGATGAGCAACACGATCTGGCCGAGACCATTATGGAGTCCACTCAGGAGTTGCTAACCATTTTTGACGAGCTGCTTGATATTTCCCGTATTGAGTCGGGAGAGGTTCGCCTGAAGATGGAGCCCTTCTGCCCGCGGGAAACGGTTACGAAAGTGACACTTCTGTTTGCGGATCGCGCCAAGAAAAAAGGTGTTCATTTGGCGGTTGACGTTGATCCGGATGTTCCGCAGAAAATGATGGGCGATGCCGGGCGGGTTCGCCAGGTGCTGATTAATCTGGTTGGGAATGCGCTGAAATTCACTCATGAGGGAGAGATTCAGATCGGTTTGCGGGCGGAGAAAATCGAAAAGGGTTGGAATCTGATGGCGGATGTGAAAGACACCGGTGTCGGCATGACTCCGGATCTTCAGCAACGCGTGTTCGACAAGTTTACGCAAGGCGACACCTCCTCCACGCGGGAATTCGGTGGAGCCGGCTTAGGGCTGGCAATTACCAAGCAGCTGGTCGAGATCATGGGCGGAGAGATCTCAGTGATGAGTGCCGTAGGGGAGGGAACCCGGTTCAACTTTAATATTGTTCTGCCGCCTCTGGAAGAAGACGTGGTCTCCGCAACGGTCAAGCCGATCGATAAAAAACTGGTTGAACTGGCGGCGGAAATTCTGCTGGTTGAGGATAATCTGGTGAACCAGAAAGTGGCTACCGCCCTGATCCAGAAAATGGGATGCAGGGTAACTGTGGCGAACAACGGTGCGGAAGCCCTTGAGGTTCTCCCGGGCCAAAAATTCGACTTAGTCTTTATGGACTGTCAGATGCCGGTCATGGACGGGTTCGAAGCCACTCGCGCCATTCGGCAAATGGTCGGGGAGCTCCGCGATATCCCCATTGTGGCGATAACCGCTCACGCCCTGAAAGAGGATCGTCAGCGTTGTCTGGATGTGGGAATGGACGACTACCTCTCCAAGCCGGTACATCGCGACAAGTTGCTGGCCATTCTGCAGAAGTATTGCGGGTAGGGCTTGATATTCTCTGCGGGCTCCGTATATTGCCCGCTCACTTGGAGAGATGGCAGAGCGGTTTAATGCGTCGGTCTTGAAAACCGAAGAGGTGCAAGCCTCCGGGGGTTCGAATCCCTCTCTCTCCGCCAAAACCGCCTTTCGGCGGTTTTTTTATTATTGAGAGGGATGAAGAACGCTGGGTTCGAGAGGCGAAGCCGACTGCCCCGCTCGCAGGGCGGGGAGCACCGCAGGTGCGTCAATCCTTCTCCCTGTGCGCCGAAGCTTTAGCGAAGGCGTATCTCCGCCAAACTTTAAAACCGACTCATCACGGGTCGGTTTTTTTATTTGGACGGGTTTGTGATTCGCCCCATAAACAGGATTTTTCCGGATTTGTTTTCGCGGATCAGGAAAATAAAGGGCCGGTCGGCGCGGAACGTCACCGGTGGTGGATGGATCGAGGTGGTGCGCATAATAATCCCGGTGGCGGCCGCGGCTTCGGTGCCTTCTTCATTCACCTCCACAAACGCCTTGTGCACTACATCGGAAATAAACAGCGGCTCCGGGCTGATGCCGGAGAAATCGGCCAGCTGCGCGTCAAACGCGTCCGTCAACCCCAGAGCGGCTAGATCCCGCTTGAGCGAGGCAAAGGTCGACTCCACTTTGAAGCGCGGCAGAAACACATTCACATCGCGTTTGCGCATCCCCTTCGTGCAGGCATCCAGATTGCCGGGCGCAAAACATTCCTCGATGTGCTTCAGTCCGTTTTCGGCTTTTGGAAGAATCAGCAACATCGAAACCTCTTCGCCCTCATACGGAAGTTCCAAGGTTTGGAAACAATCGTTCTCACCATACGCAAAGCGGGTCTCTTTGAGCGGCATCATCGGAACCGGAACGCTTTCGTCGGGTGAAAGCCGGAAGGGGGCATCGACGGTCTGTTCGGGATCAAACGCATGCAGCCAGTCGCCCTTGAAATAGATCGCATTGACCAGCAGCAGGCGCGTCATGGCATTCACCGACCCGTCCGGAAGCAGATCCTGAATCTTGTCGCGGGTTTTTTCCTCCACCCACTGGTTGATTTTCAGTCGCTCGACCTCCGGCTGCCCCGCAAAATCCGCCGCCCGGATTTCTGCGTTGTGCTTTTTTGTGACCGCGTTTTTAAACGTTTCAAGGATTGCCGCTCCCTTCGGTTGCTGCTCCGTATTCACGGAGCCTCTCTCCCCTTGGTCGAGTGGAAAAGTTTGATCCACCCAGATCGCATTCGCGTTTTCCAGCGTCACATTTGTTCCAATGCTTGGAACCGACAGCGTCGGGGTGTCTGAATTTTCCAAACATTGGAAAAATTGGATGAGGGTATTCCCCGCCGCGCCTTCCTGCGTCATCGCCAGCGCGGCCTCGATGCTGGATGGTGAGAAAAACAGATTGCCTTTGGTTGTGCTCAGCTGTTGGTAGAGTTTAAAGGCGAAGTCGTTGGCTTGGGCGTGTAATGTCAGCAAGATTCCCATCAGGATTATTTTTTTCATTACTCCAATCCTCCATTACTCCGCAGTTGCTAAAGCAACTGCTAAAAAACAGGCCTCGAGATAACGCGGAATATCCACGTATTCATTCAGGTCATGCGCATGGTGGTTGCCCGCATCGAATGTGATAGTCGGAATGCCCTTTTCGTTCAGAATATTCGCATCAAGCCCGGCGTTGATCACTTGGGTGTACGCCTTGCGCCCCGCCTTTGGCGCGGCCTGCAGAAAGCGCTTCACTACCGGCTCGCTTTGTTTGAGCTTAAAGGCCCGGTAGTCGCTTTCCATAACGAAATCAACCGATCCGCATTCGCCGGCATCATTTTTCAGCCCGCGCGCGGCCGTCTCGAATGCATTTTTCCAAACAGTGGAAATTTTGTTCAGCGAGGCGACGCTGTGGCTGCGGCATTCGCCGGTTACGGTAAGCCGATCCATCACTTGATTATCCGCCTCGCCGCCATGGATCGTACCGACGTTGGCCGTGCCTTTGATCGATCCTTTTTCGATCCGTCCGAAATATCCCCTGGCCTTGGCATCGGCAATCGCATTGGCCGCAATAATCGCCGCGGAGATTCCTCCCTCGGGGTTTACCGCTGCATGCACGCTTTTGCCGTGAATCTCGGCCCGCCAGCGGATTGAGCCCAGCGCGCCGATCACGCCGCCGCGCTCGCCGCTTCCATCGAGATTAAAGCACATCGACGGATTGCCGCCATCCGCCGGTTCAAACGCTTTGGCTCCGTGCAGTCCGTTTTCTTCGCCGACCGGGAAGAGCAGGGTGATCGGCGGGCGGGGCAGACCGTTTTTCAGAATCGTCTGCGCCATTGTAACAATCGCCGCGACCGACGCGCGGTTGTCGCCGCCCAGCCCCGTTTTGCCTTCAGGAACAACCCGGTTGCCTTTTTTGATAGGCACCGCGCCCTGACAGATCGGCACCGTGTCCAGATGCGCCGAAAACATGATGCGCGGTGCTTTCATCGTTCCGGGAATTTTCACAATCAGATTGCCGATGGTAAAATGCTTCGGCAGACGGCTTTTTCCCTTAAACGAGAACCACGCCGCATTCGCCCCTGCGGCCATCAGTTGCTGTTGAACCACCTCCGCGACCGGCCCTTCGCCGCCGCTCGGTCCTTTGGCGGCCAGCAATTCCATCAGATTCTGTACCGCAGTTTGATTGTTAATATTTAATTTCAAAATTGTCCCTTTCCACAGGTGGAATGCGATCTCCGAGCGCGTTCAAAGCACGCTCGGAGATCGTGCTCCACCTTCATTAATCCAAAATTCCATTACTTCACTATTCCTCTTCCAAATTTATTCCTCGTTCAACTTCGCCTGCTTTGCGCAGTTCGCGTTTAACAATTTTGCCCGCCGCGTTTTTCGGCAGCTCATCCATAAAGATCACTTTTCTGGGTGTTTCGTGGCGTCCAAGGTGCAGCATGCAATACCGTCGAATTTCCCGTTCATCTGCCGGACAATCCTTGTTGAGAGCAACGAAGGCGACCGGAATTTCGCCGTGCATTTTGTGAGGCTCGCCGATCACGGCCGCTTCGCGCACCGCCTCGTGTTTGTAGAGCACTTCCTCCACCACGCGCGGGTAGACGTTCATGCCGTTAACGATCACCATGTCTTTGATGCGGTCGACGATATAAAAATAGTGATCTTCGTCTTCGGTGCCGATATCCCCGGTGCGGAACCACTCGCCGAAAAACGATTTGGCGGTTTCTTCCGGTTGCTTCCAGTAGCCTTTCATCACGTTTGGGCCGCGCACGCAAATTTCGCCCGGCTCGCCGGTCGGCACTTCGTTTCCGTCTGCGTCCAGGATCTTCATCTCCACGCCGGGAATGGCGAGTCCGACCGACAGCGGTTTGCGCAGCCCTTCAATCGGGTTAAAGCAGGTGACCGGTGAGCATTCGGTCGGTCCGTCGCCTTCATAGATCAACACGCCGAAGCGTTCCTCGAACTGCTTCATCACCTCGGCGGGCATCGCCGCGCCGCCCGATACGCAGAAGCGCAGTTTCTGGATGGCGGGCGTATATTTTTCCGGCAGGCGCAGCAACAGGTTGTACATGCTCGGCACGCCGAGGAACAGCGTCGCATCGGTTGCATCGATGATCTCTGCCGTCAGCGCGGGGTCGAATTTCGGCACGGGAACGAGCGACGAGCCGTGGAGCAGGGGGATGATCATTCCGGCCATCGAGGCGAAGGCATGAAACATCGGCAGCACAACCAGGAAGCGTTCGCTTTCCGGCCGCAGCTTCAGTGCCTCGCCGGTGGAGAGCGCATCACTCACCAGATTGCGGTGCGTCAGCATCGCGCCCTTCGGGTGGCCGGTGGTGCCGGAGGTGTAGATGATCACAGCAATCGACTCGGGGTCGATTGTAGCGGTCAGGGATCGGGGGTCAGAGGTCAGAAGTTCTTCAAGAGAGAGGTCGGCTGTATCGGAGCGCTTCTGTCCGATGCAAATCCAGTTCTGAATTTGGGGCAGCATGGAACGGATGGCGCTGACCGCCGGGGTGAATGGGTCGAAGTAGAAGAGCATTTTCACTTCGGCATCGTTGAGTATCCACGCGACTTCTTCGGGGTTGAGCATCAGATTGATCGGCACAACGGTTGCGCCGGCTTTCTGGATGCCGAGGTAGATGGCGACGAAGGCGGCGCTGTTGATGCCGTAAAGTCCGATGTGATCGCCCGGCTTCACGCCGCGCTCAATCAGGCCGGCGGCGATGGCATCGGACTGTGCGTCGAGTTCGGCATAGGTGACCGTCTGCTGCGGGGTGACAATGGCCGGGCGGTCGGCAAATTGTTGCGCCGCCTCGCGAAAATGCTCAGGTAGTGATTTTGTTTTCATGAACGGGAGGATACTGAACTCGCTCTGCCTAAGCACCTGTTTTTTTAACCGCTAATGGCCGCTAATTTGCGCGATGCCGTCGCTTCGCGTCAGCCTCACTGAACCATTCCCTTCGGTCATTATTTGCTGTGCAAATTATGCGTCGCTTTGCTCGCGCGTGTCCAATGGTTGGGAAAATTACGTCTGGTTTTTTAAATATTGAAAAAATTTCGATCTCAAAGTCACAAAGAAAGAAAGGAACGAATTTTAATCGCACCTTTTCAATAAGCCCTTACAATGAACGCCGTGTTT
>JACKQG010004482.1_pt1 | contig 16160 bp, 5 predicted proteins | sample 8237621 | NCBI WGS metagenome assembly JACKQG01 (sample SAMN15677084, study PRJNA649215) | marine metagenome | biome: marine; feature: Black Sea; material: saline water; isolation source: suspended particulate matter (SPM) from the Black Sea western gyre | collected 2013-06-09/2013-06-10 | depth... | reverse complement strand
ATGAATGAGCGAAAAATATCAATATGAGAGCAAGGATGTTTTCCTTGCTAAAATCAGAGAAAAATATCCTGTTTACAATGAATGGGAAGATGATGATTTATACAGCAAAATTATTGCAAAATACCCTATTTATGAAACTCAAATAAAGCCCAATAATTCATGGTGGGATAAAACTAAACAAACCGTAACGGCTGTAAATAAAAAGGTTAGAGACACCATGAATAAGGGAGATGCCAATCTTCGTCTATTTAGTCAGGGTGTCCATAGTCAAGATGAAAAACCGCTTAGTCAAGATGAAAAACCGATTAATCGTGGTGAAAAACTACGTGAAGGTAAACCACAGCCATCAATATCAAGCCCAGAAGTAAAAACAAAGGGGACAATATCGGAGTTTATTGTGAAGTATGCTCCGCCATCAGAAAACGACACATCTAATTATATCAACTTCGTTGTCCAAGATTTAGGGATAACCCCCGATACACCTTTAATCGATATAGATACACGCAAACTTGCGGAAAGCATTGGCTTAATGGAAGATAGTGGGCGTAATCCAGAGTCAAGAGCAATGCGTAACCACAACCCGGGAAATTTAAGATTTGCGAAACAAAAAGGGGCAACAAAGGACAAAGACGGTTATGCTGTCTTTGAAAGCGACGAAGCAGGTTGGCAAGCCCTGTATTCTCAAATAGAGATTGATAAAAATCGGAACAGGGGTTCACAAGTACAAACACCATCATCCGAAACGCCGACAGAGACGGTAGAGAATGACCCGGTTGAGCAATTAGTTCAGCATAACGCAAATCGCTCGATTACTCGGCATGATACGGATCGCTTAATCCAACTAAACCCCGAACAGGCAAAAAATATTCTGCAACTGTCAAAACAAGGCATGAGTTATAACGCTATTCAGAAGGTAATAGAGAGTGAAGTCAATGCAAAACAGAACGCAGATTTAGAGAAGAAGGCAACCACGCCGTTTGGAAAAGCGTATGTATCTGTAAAGCCACAGAAGAATGATGTAATACCAAGAGCATATACAGGGGCATACAAGGCTGTTAAAGGTTCACAGACTGAACGGGAAGAAACGCCGATTGAAAAAAGGCTTAGAGAAACGCCGGTAAAACTTGATTATACAGAAGAAGATTTTACAAGAGATATGGAAATCGGTGAAGCGGAAACCCGCTTAACGAAATTCTTAGAGAAAAGTCCAAACATTGATAAAAAAGTACAGCAGTTTGAAAAATATAAAGCAAAAACAGAGAAAGGTGATAAATTAAAATATAAAGGATGGAGAAAAGACGTACAGCACACCGTAAAAAAACAAATAGCCTATGAGAAGATACTTGCGGATGCTGAAACGACCCTTGATGTGCATAGAGACGATAAAGGTGGGTTGATATATCACAATGAGGCAGAAAAGAAGGTAATTACAGATGCGAGAGCCGTACAAGGACTCGCAGAGCGGGATATGGCAAAACAACGTACCAAAGGGCTTTATGATTGGGCGGAAGACGTTGAATATAAATTCGCTGTAAAAGAAGCAAATAAATTGGTGGAAGACATCTCCTCATACCAAGCAGAAATTGAACAGGCTCAAAACGATTATCAAAAAGTAACCGGGCAGTATGCGGAATCCCAAGAGGAACGCCCTGAAAGACCATCGGCTATTTCAAAAGAAGCCGTGAATATCATGGCACAGAAAGGGATATTACAGTCAGATGAAGGTGGAACATTTCTTTTGTGGGATAAAAGTGCCGGCAGACCTGTTATGACTCAATCAGAGGTGGATCAATGGACTGATCCTAAAAAAAGATTTAATGAGGAATTTCATCGTCCGGCACATATTCAGAAAACCTATATAGATGAAGAAGGAAATTTAGAATTATCAGACGAAGATAGATTAGATATAGGTGATTACGGAACGAAAGAGGTGTTTGAAAATGCTCCGGTTGTAGGATTAGCTCAGGAGATATTAAGAGCTGAGCGGTTTTATTCGATTGCACAAGACCCCGATAATGCCACAGAGGAAGAATTACAATCTTTGCTCAATTATTATGACTTAATGGAGCGTGAGAGGACACGAGGATATAGAGTGGCAACAGGATTAACGGGGTCTTTGTGGCTAATGTCTTCCATGTATTTTACAGGCGGTGTTTATACAGCTGTAAAGGCAGGAGGCAAATCTGCAATTAAAAAATCTGTTACTCATTTATTTAAGGATGCAACAAAAAATAAAGTTATCAAATCAGCAGTCAAAAAGGGGTTACTTGATAAAACAGGGTCAGCTATCGGGATTCTTGCACAATCTCAAATTGTGGGATTAGCTACGGGGAGCTTAGTAACCCGAATTAACAGAAAAACGGGATATGGGAATGAGGGTTATGCACAATTTACCGACAATGGTTTAAAGTTTAAGGAATTTGAAAAACAGGCGGATATGGGCTGGACAGAGGCATACATAAAGGGGTCGTTAGAAGAAGGTGCTATTTTCGGGATTGAAAGAACAGGTGGATTATTAGGATTAAAAGTGCCTAAAAAAGTTAAAGGATTATTTAAAGGGAAAACATCCCCTGCGGTGCTGAGTTATGCCAAAAAATATGGATCAAGGTACACTAAAAGGGTTCATTATGGACGAGTTAATCACTTTGCGAAGAAACACAATATACCGGCTGATGAGGTGTGGGGGAAATTAAGAAAAGCAGGGTATAATGGGTTTGGGAAAGAATTTGGGGAAGAAATACAGCAGGGGGTGTTAGAACAAATATTTAATAAAGAAGATGTAACTGTTCCAACAGTAGATGAATTGATAGACATTGGACTTGTTATTGCACCTATTTCTTTATTTGGTGGTGGTGCTTTGGCGTATAAAAAACACTATATATTGAGGAATAAAAAGAAATTAGAAGAAATCATTGCAGGGAAACGTGATGCTTCTGAGATGACATCAAAACAAGTGGAGGATGTATTACCATTTTACAGTCAGGAAGAATTGACTGAAATGGGGTTTTATGATAGTCCGTTAGCATTTAAAGATAAAGCACTGAACGATAAATTTTATTTAAACGCTGACGAGAAGCATGAAAAGTTTATCACTGATGAAATTCAGCTATTTGCTAATTCTACGCCCCAAGAACGGTTAGACATTTTAGAAGGGAATATGGGCAAAGATAACGTAACTCTATCAGACTTTGCTATCGCTTTTGGTATTGAAATTGATGAAGAAAATAAAACATTAACAGAATCTGTATCATTTGGAAAAATTTCAAAACTTAATGAGGGGTTTTATCAGACCGAACTTTATCAAGCCTTTGAAACAACGTATAAGGATTGGAAAAATGGAAGTGAAGTAAATATTAACCTTGATTCATTCTCTTTACGGGGGAAAGAAAAGGAGAGAGTTGAAGTTATATCGGGTGTTTTTGCGAATCAACAGGAATTAGATATAACATTAAAATATCTACATAAGACAAGTGCCGAATTATCCAGCGTTATTCGCTTGATAAAACAAGAACTCGATTACGCAAAGGAAATTACAAATAATTCTGACGAGATTGAGGAGATAGAGGCAGACCTTGAAAATGCAATGGGGATTAAGGCAACCGTAGTAGATAATGTAAACTTGATTATGGGGCAATTCCCACAAGGAGCAATGCCGGATATTCGTAGAGACGAATTAAACATTTTCAAGAACGAGGCTATGAAAAATGTGGAAGAAGGGTTGCCGATAAAAGCGTTAGATGATGGTGTAGGAGAAACGCCTAAAAAAGACCCTAAAGTATCACTTGAAGAAACGGAGAATATACCAAAGAACACGACGGTAGGTGGTACAACTATATACACAGACGAAAACGGCAAGGATTTTACAGAGCATGAACTCCCAAATCCCTCTTTCACACAGTTAAAAAATAAAGATGTGATATTAACCGAATCGGCTACTATTGGGACACAAGAGATTCAGCCGAAGGAGAAACAAGAAGAACCAACAGCCGTAGAAATATCGCCTAAAAAAATAACAGGATACCGTAGTAAAAGTATTGCAAGCCTTAATGGAGAAAGAAGAATTGATAAAGTTGTCGAGTTTGAAACAGGTGAGTTAGAAAACACAGATATACCTGAAACATTGATAGCACAGGGAGTAATTAAAGATATAACTGAATTAGGCGGATATATAGAGGGGTTGAAAGAAAAGGGCTTTACAGAGGTTATATGGCTCACAGACACGGAAGCAGATTTAAAAGAATCTTATGGCAAAGACATAACAGATGCGGAACGATTTGATATTGAAGAAGGAATTGTAATATCAGATTTAGGTACAGAAGGGAAATTGGTAGCGTATAAGCCGGTAGAACAGAAACCTACAACAGAACAACCTAAAGCTGAAGAAGATCAAGTAAAACCCGAAACAGGTGAAAAAGAATACGAAGAACTGAAAGCAGAGTTTACAAGCGATCCTGAAAGATTGCGACCTGATTTGTCGTTTTTACCCAAACCAATAGCCAATTTATTAAAACAAATAAAAGCGGGTGAAGCATCGTTTGTATTTGCAAAAGAGAACGTAAAGGATCATGGCGGGAATCTTAAAAAATTCTTCTGGGCGGTAAATAGAGTCGTAAACAAAGATAGAGACCACCAACACTATAAACGTATTTTAGATAAACAGGGCTTTGATGTTGATTTGGTAAAAACAGCAGACGGCAGAACAATAACATTCAAAAACGGATTGGTGATTAATGCGGAGTTTAGTGATTTTAAAGGGGCTATTGACGTTAGTCAATTAACGCTACATACAGGCGAGTATTGGATTAAAAAGAGAATATCGGAAGGGAAACCGAGAAAAATCAAAGGATGGGTAAAAAATGAGGTTAAAGCAAAATCAGTTTTATCCGCAGTGCAGTATTACAACGAGAATAAAGAATGGGTTCAGAAAACAGGGGAATCAAAAGGAGATTTTATAGCAAGGGAATCCAAAATACCAAAATCTATGTCCATCACCACAGCAGTTGATTATATTAAAAAATACTTTCCTGAAATCAAGCAGTCGAAGGTGAAAATAAGAGAATCGCTGAAAGAACTAAAAAGCAAAGGAACAGGAAAGATGGGATACCAATCAAGCGGAGCATACAGAGCCACAGGTGAATCAGGATACGGATCAATCTCATACAGCAAATACGCCACAGACGACATAGACGAATGGATATATGACAATCTTCCACAGAAGGGGGCGGAAACGGTTAAACAACCCTATGAGGTCGGTCAGCAATTATTAAATAAAAATAATTTAAGTGAAAAAGCGTTTTTTAATAAGATTAAGGTCATAAATGGGGAACAGACCGTTTTAGTAGAATATATTTTCAATGATGGTGGGAAAAAAGGGGAAGATATAAGATATGTTCCGTTAAAAAAGTTTGAACAACAATATGAGGCTGTAACAGAATCGAAACGTAAAAAACTATTAACGGATTACAATAAACTCAATAACAAAGAGAACGAAGTTTTATTAGGAGAAAATACCACACAAAAAGAATTTGTAGAGAAAGATAAAGAAAAACTGTATGAAATAGCAAGCATAAAACCCAGAAAAATCAAAGGATGGGTAAAAAATGAGGTTAAAGCAAAATCAGTTTTATCCGCAGTGCAGTATTACAACGAGAATAAAGAATGGGTTCAGAAAACAGGGGAATCAAAAGGAGATTTTATAGCAAGGGAATCCAAAATACCAAAATCTATGTCCATCACCACAGCAGTTGATTATATTAAAAAATACTTTCCTGAAATCAAGCAGTCGAAGGTGAAAATAAGAGAATCGCTGAAAGAACTAAAAAGCAAAGGAACAGGAAAGATGGGATACCAATCAAGCGGAGCATACAGAGCCACAGGTGAATCAGGATACGGATCAATCTCATACAGCAAATACGCCACAGACGACATAGACGAATGGATATATGACAATCTTCCACCAGAATCAAAGGGAATGAGCAAATCCAAAATAAAAGCACATGCACGTAGGACAAAAAGCGGAAAAGTCGTGATGGTAAAAGAACACCAAGACAGTAGAACAAAAAAGAACAGCTTCTTGGATTTATTACTTAATTATGATGACACGGAGGATTTAAAAAACGGGGAATCATTAAAAAAGAGAGTAAAAGCAAGGCTCAAAGTTCTCAAAGTACAGAGAAGGAAATTACACGACGAATACAAAAAATGGGAAAGCAAGACGTATAAACAAACCAAAGCAGGAATGACACCCGGCGAAGCAAGAGAAGATATACACGGGTCTGCGAGATTTTACACATATACGCAACTTAATGAAAAGCGAAAACAGAGGAGACTGCAAGCCATAGAATCCAAAATCAAAACGATTGATAATTGGATTGATAAATACAGCCATGACCTAAAAAATACAGAAAAATATCATTGGAGTAATCAATATGGCGAATACGATATACCAAAGAACACAGCAACGCACACGGATAGAAATCCTAAAAATTGGATGAACAAATCCCGAATCAAACAGCACATGCGGAGAACTAAATCGGGGAAAATCGTCGTAGTTAAAGAGCATACCGATTCACGAACCAAAAAAGAGAAACCCGCACCAAAGCCCGACACCGACCTATTCGGCAATCCGATACCAGAGACAAACAAACCACCAAAATCCGAAGTAAAAGAACTGAGAATACAGGACATAGAACCCGATCCAGACCAGCCACGAAAAGAATTTAGTGAAGAAAAACTGAAAACACTGGCTGACAGCATCAAAAAGATAGGGCTCATTCAGGACATCGCCGTCAGACCTCATCCCACGAAGCAAGGGAAGTATATTGTCATCGCAGGAGAGCGTCGATACAGGGCGCATAAGATTGCAGGATTAACGCATGCAAGAACCAGAATCTACGATCTGGTCGACCCAAAGGACATCTTCGCAATCCAAGTCGCAGAAAACGTCGGCAGAAAGGACATGAACCCGATAGAGACGGCAACGGCATTCAAAAAATTGTACGATGTAGGGATGCCAATCGATGAAATCGCTAAAAAAGTCAGTGCAAAAGCCGTCACCGTCGAAAGGAAAATGAAACTATTGGATCTTATTCCTGGTTTGCAGAAACACATAAAAGACGGACACGTATCCATCCATCAAGGATGGATGATATCCAACGCTAAACTGACACCCGAATTCCAACATAACATCATGATGCGCCTTAACGCAGGCAAAATCACAAATGAAGCACTTTCAGGAATGATTGGCAAATATAAATCAGCCATGAGTCAGACAGACATATTCCAAGTACAAGACGCTCAAAATACAGGACTTGGCAGGCTGAACAAGAATACGGTTCGTACTTTAGAGATGCAATCGGATAAATTAATAAAAGATGTCGTTAAATTACTCAAACAGATTGATGAAAAAGGGGGAAGCAAGATTAATCCTGCCATCGCCAAAGAAAAAGGTAAGCTAAACCTATATTGTGATAAAATCGACATATTGACAGAGCAATTTACTAAACTTAAAAAAGAAGCAGACAGAGCAAAGGCATACTTCAAAGAGGGGGGTTCTGTCAGTGAATATTTGGACAGCAGTAAAGTCAAGGGCAACAAAAAGTGGGTATTTGTAAATGGGAAACGGGTATTGAAAAGTATGCTCAAGGCTATAAAGGGTCACAGGGGGGGCGGACATAAATACATTAAGAGATTAGGCACAAAGCTAAACTATCGATATGTGTATCAGAATAAAAAAGTGGAACACGCAGACGTTCTCCTACACCCACATCCAACAGACAAAAACAGAGTGGACGTAAAATTCGACTATGAATGGGGCAGTCAAGAGTGGACAAACCTAAAAAACAAGATAAAAGACATCGGGGGATACGACCGCAAATCTTATGACCCACGACGAAAAGTATGGAGTATAAAACGCCAAGATTTGGATGAATTAATAGACAAAGTGGGAACGATCGCCGTAAGTAAAGATGGACAATTAGTGATACACAGTAAAGACGTTCAGGCAGACACCAATACAAAAAAGAAAAAGAAAAAAGCCACGTCGCAGGATAAAGCAGGTAGTCGAGGTAGCGTAGACTGGTGGATAGATATAAAGGGTAAGGTAAGATACGATAAAAAACCAAAGGGAGCGAAAGAAATCACAAGGGAAGAATTCGAAAAGGAAGGTATTGGAAGTAGATGGACTTTAGGCTGGCTCGATGAGAAAATTGCGGAAGGTGATAAACGGATGGCGGATTACTACGCCAGAGATATAGAAAAAGAAGCAAAGCGTATCTTAGAAAATCGTGAAGCGGAAGCAGGCTCAGGTGCATTAAAAGCATCAACATTATCAAAAGATGAAAAAGACACAACCCAAGACGACTATCATGCAATATTGCAGTACATGTTTAGCAAAGGCTATCTCAGGGTAGCAACAAGGGGAGCATATAAAGGGAAAATGTGCATAGATTGGAAAGTAGCAAATCCTGACACACATAGAGCCGACACCAAAGCGGACAAACTCGCAAGAAGGCTAATATCCGATATTAAAAAATGGGACTCACCACTCGCCCCGCCAAAATTACCTCATTTTAATCAAGACCACTATAAAATCAATATCGTGAACATGATAACTGATTATAACAAAGGAGAGGGGACAACAATCGTCAATGCGATATTTAGTGGCGACAAATCAAAGAGTAAAAAAGTTTATGATCAAGCCGATAAGATAAAAGACAAGTCAAAAAAACTGGATAAGCACATGGCAAAAGCAGTCAAAGCATTTGACTCAAGTAAAGAGGTTTCAATATCATCGATGAAAAAAAGTGTATCGTTATGGAAACATCAAAATAAATATCTGAATTGGATGTTAACGGTAGGCAAGGGAGTAATCGGAGCAGACACAGGTCTTGGCAAAACACTAATATCTCTATCATATATTAAGAAAATGAAAGAGGACAAAAAGATAGACGGTGGGCTCGCCTTTCTTCCCGGTAGCGTAATGTATGGATGGCAACCGGACTTAAACACGTTTTTTAAGGGAAAAGGCAAAGTCTTATATATTGATGGAACGCAAAAACAAAAAATGGAGCAAATAAAATCAATCGGTAAGAAAAAATATGATTTAATCGTGGCATCACACGGATTATTGCAGAGTGGCGGAAAACTACTAACTGAATTAATGAAGCGAACGAAAAAGCATGCCATATTTTACGATGAATCGCACAAAGGGCTCTTAAACCCAAGAAATAAGACCTATAAAAACTTTAAGAGCAAAATAAAACAGAAATTCGTATTCTTATTATCAGCTACACCTGCAAGAAACGAACCACTCGACATAGTACACCAAATAAACTTATTGTATGACGGTGCATTGGGGGACACTAAAACTTTCCATAGCCAATATTACGAACAGGTACACAACGGCAACAGTAAGCAATGGATTCCAAATGCGAGCAAGATGAAAGAAATGTGGAGCAGAGTTAAGCCATTCGTTCCCGTTGTTAACAAGTATTCCACAGACATAAAGCTACCCAAAAGAGTGGACAATACAGACATTTTATCAATGCCGAAAGACCAAGATCGGTATTATGAGGCATCAGCACAAGCATTCCTGAATGCGATATTAGCAGTAGACAATCCAAAGGCAATGAAAAAATCAGAGTCTACCCATATATTATCTACACTTGGGGCAATGCGGAGGACAGCATTCGATCCACGCATGGAAAATCCAACATATACGGGAGGTTCTGCCATCTTTGACAGGGCATCAGAGATAATAGGCGAAAGGCTCGCAAACGGAAAATTAGGCACGGTTGTCGCATCCACATTTGTGAAGCCATTTCCTGCCTACGTTAAAATGATCAAAGAACAGCACGGGTTAAGTGATTCCCAAATAGGTGTAATAACAGGCAGGACAAAGCCGAAGGAAAGGCAAGCCATACAAAACAAAATGAATAGCGGTAAACTCAAACTTATTCTAATGGGCATAGCATCAGGTGGAGCAGGGATGAACCTGCAGAAAGGGGCGGACACCTTATTGGTAATGTCAGACCCCTGGACATACGCCGATAAAAAGCAAGCAGTGGATAGGATAATAAGACCCGGAGCAACATCAGAAACCGTATTCATAAATGATTTTAATATACAAGGCTCGATAACAGATTTTGTAAGGCAAAAAATTGCGATGAAACAACAGATGCATTCAGAGTCAGACCACGAGGGTGCGATCCAAGAAAATATGGGAAAACTTACATTTGACGACTATCTTAAAATAGCAGGAATTACAGAAAAAGAATACAAACGTAAAAAGAAAATGAAAAAGTCGCTAAAATTACCACAATATATCCACATGAGAAAATCAACATGAATAAACAAATCATACCAAAAGAAGATTTGAAAAAATTATTAAATCTATTCGAGAATACACATGCACGAGTGTATTGGAAATGGTTCACAGAATCTATTAAACCAATGAAAGAAGCATGCATACACCACAATATCAAAACACCCGAATGGTTAGACGATTATTACAAGGAGAAGAAATGATGACGATAGACCACAAAGCCGCATACAAAATACATACCGATTCTAATTGCGAACATCGTGAATTTTATATGACACACCCAAATGAAGCAAAACCCGTGAGATGCAAAAAAGGAATACATAAACTCCTGAAATCGTGGTCAGGCAATATATCTAAGAAGCATCCCGGCTCAAAATGGGTCACGATCACAGATCCATCATCACCGATGAAGGGAAGACATATTTTAATTGTCCCACACAAAGACGGAACGGCATCAATAGCATGGGCTCCTGAACATTCAGGATTAACTCACAAAGTATTACAGCCGAAAAAGAAAAAAGAGGACAAAAAGAAACCAGAGCCGGAGAAAAAAGAGAAAAAGAAAAAAGAACTCACAGAGGAACAAGTAGATAAATTCACCGCTCAGAAAAAAGAACTCTCAAATATTAAAAAAGAGAGGAAAGCAAAACTCCATGAAATGATCAGGGAGAAAGCTGGCATTGAGACGGAAGTAAGTAGCAAAGAAAAGCAAGAAATAGAAAAAAAAATAGCAGGGATTGATAAAAAGAAAAAGAAAGTTGAAAGGCTGAAAGAGTTCAATAAAATCAACAACAAAAAGAAAGATGTGTTGAACGATATTATTGATGAAGCAAAAAAAGTGATGCTCGGAGGAGACCAACCAGAACCTAAAGCCGACGAGACAGACGACAAAAGAAGCATAAGGGAAGCCATAAAGGAGAACAGTGAAGAATTCCTGAAAGCGTGGTATGCTATCAAAGAAACGGATCGTGAACTAAAAACGGTTAATAAGATACTCAAAACAGGGAATACGACAAGGTCAGGCTCTGATATTGTATCATTGGATGACATAACATCAGAAGAACTGATTAAAACGCTTGAAAACGAAAAAGCTGTGCAGGATGAAATCGAAGACCACTATAACCTTATAATTAACACCAGAGGCGGGATTGATAAGGACGGTAACGAAATAAAAGGCAAAGGTGTCGGAAGCAAAGTGATGGGAAGGCATATAAATACGGGTGCAAGGGAGGCGATGACAGGATTAACGGGAGAGCTGGCTGGTACGAGCATATTGGATGCAGACATCTCAAATGAACTCGGAGCATCCAACGTGGCTGTGTTGGCTGATTATTATATGGAGAATACTATAGGCGGAGATTACGATAAAAGAATGAACGCCGTCAAAAAGTATATTGAAGAAAAAGGGCAAGCTATTGCCAAAGAAGCAGTAGAAAAGGGAGATAAATATCTTGAAATGGCTCAGAGAGTCAGGAAACACGCCAAAGGAGAGAATGCATTATACGCAAGTGTACAACAAGGGACAGCGGCAAGTTTAGCATACACCAACAGAGCCTACGAAGCATACGGGCAAGCGGAGGGCGCACTGAACCAAGTCGCAGAACTGATTCATCAGTTTGATGTGAAAAAAGACCACATGGTTATCAAGGCGAATAATCGACCTGCACTAAACAGAAAAATTGGCAAATTAGGCTTGAATAAGAGTGACGTATCTATATTGCATCACGGGCATGGAGATTATGAAATGAGAATCCCGAAAAGGAGTTATGAAAAATTAATAAATGAAAAGGTAGTATCTCAATTTAAATCGATGGCAACAGAGCCAACGCCCGAGAAAATAATCGCAGGAACATACAATACGGATAACTTTACACCATCAATGATAAGGTCGCACCTTTTACCAGATAAAGATGGCAACACACGACGGATTGTACCCACACAAGCACAGCAGTCAGCAGCAAGACTGGTAGCGACACAAAAAAAGGTGTATCTGAACTGGGAAGCCGGAACAGGAAAATCGCTGGCGTATTTGGAGTCAATCTCGCATGCTTCGGACAAAGCAGGAAAACCGCTGAAAACAGTAATCTCCATGCCCAAAAAACTCATGGGAAATTTCAAAGAGGAAGTTGAGAAATTTTCCAACTACAAAGTGGAAATAGTCTCTGGGGACAAAAATAATCGTATAAAAAAGTATGAAATGGACGCAAATACTATTGTAGTAATCAACAAGGAAAAATTTAGAGCTGACCAAGATCACAATGAGATTAAAAACGCTGGGTTCGATATGGTGATAGCGGATGAAGCACATAAGATAACACAGAGGGCAGATAGTTCCGGGAAAGGGAGCATGATGAGTCACGGGTTATCAGAAATAGCTAAAAGTTCCGAGTACTTTATCGCAGGAACTGGTACTCCGACACCGAATAACCTCTCCGAACTTTACTTCCACCTGAACATTATCGATCCTGAAAAATACTCATCACAGAAAACCTTCATGGATAAATACAAGAACCTCCACAAAGGGTCGGGATTAAAAGAGAAATTGGCAGATATTATGAACGCCGAACTTTCTGACAGGGTAATGACACAAAAAAAAGAGCAAAAAGGAAAATTCTTTGAAAATGTCCACACTGTAGATTTGACGGATACGCAACGAAAAGGGTATAAGGATACACAAAAGAAGTTCAAAGACGGAAAAATTATGGGGATAACCAGAGACCAACTTTTATCAAGCGTACTTAATGACACCCATCACAGCGACAATAATAAATATGCTAAAATGAAAGAGATTGTGGACAACCACATAAAAACCAAAGGTGAATCAGAAAAGGTGCTGTTTTATGCGAAAAATTACAAGACCGTCAGAATGATAGAGAATTTTGTCAAAACACATTATCCCGAACATAAATCCGTAAGATTTACGGGGACGGATAAAAAAGGTAGAGACATGAGTATGAAAAAAATAGCGGACAGTAAAGAGAAATTCTTAACGAATGGAAAATTCAAATTCGCAATTCATACCGATGCGGGGACTGAAGGCTTGAATCTCCAGCATACAGGCGAAAAGGATAGACCCTACGGAGCAACCACTGTGATAGCGATGGCATCAGGACTTGACAGTTACGCTAACCTCGACCAATTCTTTTCGAGAGCTAATCGTAAAGGAGCGACTAAAGATGTACATGGACACTTATTGCTAACCGACACACCTCACGACATGAACACCGAAGAAAGACTTGGCGACAAAAGATCAGTGATGAATCTGATTAACAATGGGAAAGCCCGTGATGAACACGGGGTCGTTGGAGACATCACAAAACCGAAAGCACATAAAAGTATTTGGGTAAGGAGGATCATATGGGCATAACAGCCAAGATTGCAAAACGGCTTGAAATCTGCGACAAACTGCACAAGGAAAACACAGACCATCTGAAAAGGCTGACAAAGGAATCATCGGATAAATTTGATGGAGCAAACAGGCACATAAAACAGCTTAAAGCCAGACTCGATAAAAACCCTGCAGACAAAAAGGCTCAAAATGAATACGCAGGAATGGTTAATGCAAGAGCGATGTTTTACGCCTCTCATCAATTAAATAAAAACTTATTGAAAAACGAGGATTAATTGGCAAAGATTAACGAATTCGGCAACTGCTCGAATTGTGGGACATCAACAGTCAGAAAATACCACAATAACAACGGCAAGTATTTTGTTAAAGCATATCCTGTTATGGACGATAGGGGAATGACGGAATATATTTGCACGAAATGTAAAAAAACATTAACAATTAACGGGAACGTTATAAAATCAATACAAAGGTTCGCACATGCGATTAATCGTACAAAAATATTTAAAAAAAGCAAAAACAACAGTACAAGTTAGACATCACATACGACGGGGTAGACCTGTCAAGTCGCATAACCGCAACGTAGGTGTAACACATGGAATAGAAATGAAAACACTCACGCACATCAACGCAGAAATCGACAAAAATATGGGATGGATTGTCTTTATGGCGAAAAAAGTCAGTGATTCGCATGGTATCTCTGTCGATTTTGAAGATGGGCAACCCGTCAATGATCTGGCAGATATTGTCTCGGAAGGAAAAGTAGGGATGATACGTGGAGGAATGGAATGGGAGAATCGAAAAGGTGAGCATAAAGTAGATCGCTTAACACAAATGAAATTCAGAGCAAAAAAGCGAATGCTGAATATTGCAAAAACGCTAAATACACAAGTTAAACGACCTCGTGATTTTATCAAGCACCAGACAATCATTAATAACGCAATTAATAAACTCACGCAAAAGAATGGAGGGAATCCCCCGACACCTGAATCTGTTGCTAACATTATAACGCTGAAAAAAAGAGGTAAAGACGGAAAACAAAAGAAACTGAGCTACAGGGGGACACTTCACAGAATATACGAGATAAACGAACATACCAGATATTATGAGCAGGCAGGTAGTGACGTATGGCATCAGATGGTGGGAGATGAAGACGTTAAAATGTGGACTACACATACAAAAGAAAATCGTGAAATTATTAAAAAAGTGACTGGCGTACTGGAGCAGTTAGTAGCAACAGGTGAATTGACAAAGGAGCAATACGATATCCTTCAAAAGCGATATTATCTTGGGAAAAAAAGAATGCCGAGCAAACCCAAGAGTTATGAATCAATCGCCATAGAAATATCCGAAAGAGACAGACCCGAGAAAGAAAGAAAAAAGATAGGCGATTATTATCACATCAAAATTAAAAACAGAAAAGTACCAGTATATGCGGAAATAGTAGATATAGTGGAAGACAAAGGGAAACCAAAACAGGTTTCCATATTTGAGAAAAAGAAAAAGAAAGCATACTTTATTGTAAAGGTGGATGATCGGTATATAGATGTTAAAGGCAAACCACCATATAAACGGCAGGAAAGAAAAACAACACCACATGATATTATTGATATCCATTCAAAAGCGGTAAAAATAATCAAGCCACACTTGGAACATTTAGTTCCATTATTGGAAAAATCTAAGCAACTGCCGAAATTCGTCGAATGGCTCAAACAGGATTACAAATTGACTCTGTGATATCCAAATATACTGAGATTAGTGAGGGACGAAAAGGCTGACCAATAGTGTCAGCCTTTTTTATGTAAATACATGGTTTTATATATTGGAGGTATAATAAAGGTGAGAGGCAACAACGCCACTCAACAAAAAAAGGATCATAAAATGAGAACTCAATACTTATTCAATACGCACACGCCAACAAGACTAACGGCGACACAAAAGATAAAGAAAGAAGTAAGAATGAACTGGAAATGCTACATCCTCCGATTAATACCAATCGCAATTATTATTATAGCAGGAGCATAAAAAATGAACTACGAAAACAGAACGGCAGTAGCAACAGTGACATTTATTATAGATGAACTGGAAGATCGGGTTAATGTCACAGATTACGATATCGACTGCATCCTATCAGGATGCTTCGAAGGAGGATCAAACTACTGGATTAACAGCGTAACTGTGAAAGACTTCAAAGGACAAGATTGCGCCAGCAAAGTTGTAGGATCAGGAGGTACAATCATCATCCAGTATGACGGGGAAAAAGCGGAACTGACGCAGGATATGATGATAAAGGGATTAAATCTTTACTACACAAAATACGAAAACCCGTTAGCCATCGAAGATATGGACGCTGGGGATTACGACAGCATCCTGCAATATGCCCTCTTAGGCGATCTGGTATACGGATAAAAAAAAGGAGATACATCATGAAACGACATAATCTATTAAGGAGCAAACAATGAAAACCATACAACTACACAAAACACAATC
>JACKQG010001481.1_pt2 | contig 16163 bp, 15 predicted proteins | sample 8237621 | NCBI WGS metagenome assembly JACKQG01 (sample SAMN15677084, study PRJNA649215) | marine metagenome | biome: marine; feature: Black Sea; material: saline water; isolation source: suspended particulate matter (SPM) from the Black Sea western gyre | collected 2013-06-09/2013-06-10 | depth... | reverse complement strand
AGGCAGAATGATTGTTTGTTCAGGTGCAGTTGGTTGCAAAAATTATTCTGCCTAAAAAATGCTATCGCACTGGGTTTTGGATGTTCTGATTTTTTGTAGAGATTCATCAACAGTCTGGGACGGTTTGGAGAAACGTCCGGACCTGTTCCTTATTACGGGGGATTAAAAAAACCACTCCCTACCCCTGAGACAACTCCACCGATCGGGCCTTGGTGATGTCCAGACCCTCTGGTGGATTTCAAAACGTTTGGATGTTCAAATTAACTTCTGTAGAGCATGGCTTTTTGCTTATGGTCTAAAAAATGAAATTATCAATACTACCCGACCGAAGAACGCAGGAATGTAAGGATGTGCAATCCTATCTTCTACGAGCAACGCTTCTTGGCTTTGTGGCCCCTATCGGGCTGTTGATCTATCTGTTTCCTTCCGTTGTGCGCCCTGTTGATGGGATCCTGGATTGGGCAATGGCCATTGGGGCCGGTGCCGCCGGGTTGTTTATTTGGATTTATGTGACCTTTGGCTTATTAAAAGTCGCGGTTGTAGATCCGTTACGAAAGGATCTGTCCAAACCCATGAGGCGCTTTCTGTGGGTTGGTTTCGGACTTGCGGTTCTTCTTCTTGACCACGCCTTTATTGTATTGGATACAGATGACTTTTCGCGTCTCTACTGGTGTGCATGGCTGGCAATCAATTTTGCCTATGTGTACATTTTTTTAACAAAGAACCTGATCTGCGGATTCTGTCTCGCGTGTGTGCTGATGCCGCTAGCTCAAGACAAGTTCAACCTGATTATGATCAGTGGATTGATTGCTTCTTATCTGATTCTGTTAACTGGAAGATATACGGGCGTATTCAGCCGATCTAAAACGAGTTCAGAAAATACAATCTGCGCACGAAGTGGCTATGAAACCCCTGAGGCAGAGATCTGATTTCAATCACAAAAATTGTTTCTGGAGGACAGACGGGTGTAGACCCAACAGGTCTGAACCGTCCCTACCCTTGAGACAACTCCACTGATCTCGCCGCGGCCGCTTTCAGTGCTTTCATAATCGCCCCCTTCACATTCGCATCATTGAGCGTGTGAATAGCCGCCTCAGTGGTGCCGCCTTTCGAGGTTACTTTGGCGCGCAGCTCAGCGGCATCTTCGCCGGAATCTTTCATCAGGCGCGCGGCACCTTCCACCGTCTGCAACGCCAGCGTGCGGGCGGTTTCTTTTTCGAGTCCCATTTCCTCTGCGGCCGCCAGCATGCCTTCGAGCAGATAAAAGACATACGCCGGGCCAGAGCCGCTCAGCGCGGTTACCGCATCAATCTGTTTTTCGTCAACGCGCACAGTGATCCCCACGCAACTCAAAATGGCCTCAGCCACTTCCATGTCGGCTTCATCGGCGAGTGAGCCGGCAGCCAGCGCCGAGGCCCCCTGCCCGATCAGGGCGGGTGTGTTGGGCATCACGCGCACCACGCGGGTGCCCTTGCCCAGCGCCGCCTCAATTTTCGCGGCGGGAATTCCGGCAGCAATGCTGATCACCAGTGTTTCTTTACGCAGCACCGGGGCAATGCCTTTAAGCACTTCACCCATCGCCTGCGGCTTCACCGCTAGCACGACAATCTCGGCATCTTTCACCACGCGGTTATCCGTGGAGGTGCTTACGCCATGATCCGCTTCCAGATCGGCCAGACGTTCAGGACGGATATCCGTCAGTATAATTTTTTCCGGCGCGCAGAAGTTCGCCGCCACCATGCCGCTGACAATCGCCTCGGCCATATTGCCCGCTCCGATAAAAACAATTTTTGATTCCATAATGCTCATAAAACCTCCTTCAACAAAGTGTTTTTACCACAGAGCCCGCATAGACGCAGAGGTTTTTTGACAGGATAACAGGATCTACATAATGGCTCGATCGAGTGGCAAAATCCGGTCAATCAGAAAATCCATGTACCAAACTCTTGACCAAAAAAATCGAAACTAAAGCCCATAACTTGGCGAAAGCGATCAACAAGATGAGAATCCCGTTTATCCTGTTATCCTGTCAGAACTCTCTCTCCAAAGATGTCAGTCCCGACTCTAACGAGAGTAGCCCCTTCTTCAATGGCGATTTCGAAATCGTTCGACATGCCCATCGAGAGTTCTGGCAGCGGCGTGCCGGTGCTTTCCTGCAGCTCATCGCGCAGTTTCCGAAGGTTGGAAAAATGGGCGCGCGCTTTTTCCGGGTCGGGTGTAAACGGCGGAATGGTCATCAATCCATGGACCTCAACCTGAGAACAGCTGTTCGCCGCTTCAACCAGCGCGGCGGCTTCCTCGGGTGCGCAGCCGGATTTGGATCCCTCGCCGGAAACATTCACCTGAATCAAAATGGGAAGCGGTACGGCGGCGTGCTCATCCAGCAGACGCAGGAGTTTTTCCGAATCGACCGCGTGAATCATTCGAAACAGGCCGGACGCGGCAATCTTGGCTTTATTGCTCTGCAGGTGGCCGATCAGGTGCCAGTGCAGATTTGCCGGGCACAGCGGGATTTTCTCCTGCGCCTCCTGCACCCGGTTTTCACCGAACAGAATCTGCCCGGCTTCCGCGGCTTCCAGCACCGCCTCAAACGGTTTGCGCTTCGAAACCGCAATCAACTTGACCTCATCGCGGGCCCGCCCCGCTTTTTCACAGGCGGCACAGATCCGCTCTTCGATCGTTTCTAAATTTTCTTTAATTCCCATAACCGGTTCATCTCATTTTTTACAAAATCATGAACAGCAAAATCATTGCTTCATAATGCACAGAATTAGAAAATAATTTTGCTGTCCATGATTTTGTAGATCTAGACTTTGGCGATTAACTTGATGACGAGCATTTCGAGAATCATTTCCTTTGCCACGGTTCCGGAAACCAGCTGTTCGTGAGTTTCGAGCAGACGTTTCTGACAGACGCGCAGCTCTTCCGCGTCGTAATTCTTTGCCTGCTGGCCCAGCTTGGCCACGCGGAACCAGTGCATTTTACGCGGGTCGGCCGGAAGTTGATTGAACATGATGTCCATGTCTGAATCCTGCGCCCACTGGACGGCTCCCGCACCGCGCGAACCGGTCAGCCGGAGCCAGCCCTGATCGAGGTAGGCGCGAAACTGGGTTAAGTTGCGGTAGAGCGACTCAATGGCAAACATCAGTTTCACCGACTTTTCGCCTTGAAAAATCAGCTGGCGCAGGATTTTGAGCGCCTCATCCAGACGCCGCTCACCCAGCGCATCGGTGAAATCCCAGGAAATGGCTTCAGCGGAAGACGAGGTAATGGCCTTCACATCGTCGACGGTGATTTCTTTGCGGTCACCGATATAAAGAACCAGCTTATCGGCTTCCATCACCAGCTGACGGGTGTCCATGCCGACCTTTTCAATAAAGAGATCCAGCGCGGCCGGACTGACGCGGCACTGCGCTCGGGCAAACAGCTTCTGCGCCCGTTCGCGGATAATCGGCTCCTTGAGATAAGCCTGCTCCGGCAGATCGTAGCCCTCCACTTCCGCCCCGGCCTCACAGGCTTTATAAAACGCGGAACGGCGGTCGACCCCCGGCGCGGAGATCACCAGATGATGCCCCTCCGGCAACCCTTTGGTAATATCTTCGGCCAGCTGTCCGAGCAGGTTTTTAACGGTTTCGTTTTTTGAAATGACCTTGTCCTTAAAAATCGAAACATCGCGAAACCAAACCGTCTTCTGCCCGCCAAACAGTCCGACCGTGCGCAGCGCGCCGATGGCCGTTTTGACCGCCGTGATGGCCTCGTCGACGGTTTTTACATCGCCTTCAATCGTTTCAAGGCCCAGCGTCTGCTCGGCCTCCGGGCACAGCGTGTTAACCGCCCTGCGCGAGTGCGTGCTCACCAGAAACTCGTCCGTTCCATGAATCAGTTTTATTGCCACGAGAAAATGTCCTTTTGCGTTTTGATTTGGCCGCTCAGTTTAATCATAATATGGAGCTATGAGCAACACGCAGGGGATTGGAATAATGGAGCATCGGAGGTTTGGATTGTTAAATCCCTTTCCAGCCTGCTTTCCCATACTCCAACACTCCCATACTCCACAACTCCATCGCACCGGAGGTGCGCTATGAACCGACCCCTCTGGGCCCCTTGGCGGATTGAATACATCCGCGGCGAAAAGGAAACCGAATGTTTTCTCTGCCGGATGCTTGCCGAAACGGATGACCGCGAAAACCTGATTCTTTTCCGTGGTGCAGCCTGCTCGGTGGTGATGAACCGCTTTCCCTATACTAGCGGCCATCTGATGGTCTTCCCCAACCGCCATATCGCGGAGTTTGCCGATCTGACCGAAGAGGAAGATTTGGAAATGAGCCGGTTGACCCGCATGGCCATCGACGCGCTGCGCGCCGTTATGCAGCCTGAGGGTTTCAATGTCGGCACCAATCTCGGCGCGGCGGCCGGCGCGGGCCTCAAGGATCACCTGCACCGCCACATTGTTCCCCGCTGGGTGGGCGACACCAACTTTATGGCCGTTATCGGAGACACCCATGTCGTGCCGGAAGCGCTGAGCGCCACCTACGACCTGCTTGTGAAGCAATTCCTGTTATAGTCCATCTCTTATAATCACTCTCGAATAGGCCGACTTAACAACCGATATGGAACATAGGCAGAATGATTTTAAGGCAAAATGATTACTTATTCATGTGCAGTTGGTCGTGAAAATCATTCTGCCCTTAATCATTCTGCCTAAAAAATGCTATCGTACTGGGTTCTGGATGTTTTGATTTTTTGTAGGCGTAATCAACGACCTGACAAACTCCCCGTGGGAAGCCTGTCCTACAACAAAACCAATGAAGATGAAAACCACGCGCAAGCATTGTAGGACACGCTTCCTCGAAGAGGAGCGTGTGTGTAGTTATTTCGCCAGCCAGCTTTCAACCGGCAAGTCCAGGCCGAGACCGAGCTGATAGTTATAGGTGGCGGCGCGCAGCGCGGCTCCGACTGCGTCTAGATCATGATCAAACTCCCCCGCAAACGGAATCTCATTGCGGGCGAAGCCGGTGCGCTCTTCCGGCAGTAGCCGGATGCCGAAACGTTCCGGGTCGCGGGCGATTTCGCTGTGCGCCGTCAGCGCGAAACGATGCCAGAACGCGGAGTGCAGAGCCCCCTCCTCCACCAGCTGACGGACTTTTTCCAATGCCTGGAAAACTTCCTCTTCCGTCTGCGTCGGGAAGCCATACATCAAATAGGCGTGCGTCAGGATTCCCGCCTCCGCAAAATCTCGAAGCACATCGGAGGCAGTTTCAACCGTAATGCCTTTGCGCATCAGCTTGAGTGTGCGGTCGCAGCAGGTCTCCAACCCACCGGTTACCGCAATACAACCCGCCCCCGCCATTTTTTGAATCAGCTCTTTTGAAATTCGCTTTTCAAAGCGGATGTTGCCCCACCACTCGACATCAAGATCGCGCTTCAGAATTTCGTCGCATAACCCGTCGAGCAGATCCGGCGGCAGTGCTTCGTCGACAAAATGGAATCCGTTAAATCCGCTCTCAGCGATCATCGACTTCATCCAGTTGCAGATGGTGGCGGGCGCGGCGGGATCGTAGCGGCAGATGTAGTCTACCGACGTATCGCAAAACGCGCAGCGGCTCCAGCAGCAGCCGTGCGCCAGAACCAGTTTGTTCCAGCGTCCGTCGCTCCACAGGCGTGTCACCGGATTGAGCACTTCAAACAGACCAAAATAGTCATCCAACGGCAGACCATCGAACACCGGCGCGGGCAATTTATTGTGCGGCACTGGTTCTCCGTCATCCTCATAAAAGCGCACCGCGCCCTCCTCACATACAAACGTGCGGACGGGCGTTTCGCCGTTGGCGATCCGCAGTAGCGGAGTCATCCCGCTATCGAGGCAGATAGAATCGACAAAATCAAAAATCTGCGGGTCAGACAGCTCACGCAGCTCCGTGTTCACATATCCTCCGCCCAGCACAATGTTCATACCTTTAAAGGTATGGTTAATTCGCTGAGCGATAGTTAGTGCGCCAATTAGACAGCCGGGAAACGGCACGGTGATCGCCACCAGCTCTGGATTGTGTCGCGCAAGCAACTCATCGGTCAGTTTTTCCAAACATTGCAGAAAGAGAGAGGCAGGCGGGACGCCTGCGGTACGTATCGCAGCCGTCCCGGCTGCCTTGGAATTCAGAAACTCTTGAATCTTTCTAAAGGTTGGAACCGATACCGCAAGCGTCTCGGCATAACGGGAAAAGCCGAAGTTCGGGTCGGCCAGCTTAAAGGCCTCGGCGACGTCATCGAGATAGAGGCTGCACAGATGACGCGCGCGGTCTTCTTCGTTCAGCCCGCGAAAGTTCCACTCAAGCTGGTCCTCCTGCTCATACGCCCGCGCGAGATGCGGACCTTCCGGCAGAGCAATGTTTAGAGATGAAGCCTTGCCTTGCAGAAAGGCGATAACCGGCTCAATGGTTTCCAGATAGGCATCCGCCTGTTCCAGAAAGTCGGCGGCCTCTGCGACGTTTTCCAATGTTTGGAAAAGTTCGGTGAGCCCCTCTTTAGAAAAGAGCTTTAGTAGCAGTTCGAGCGAGAGATCGGCTTGGACGGCATCGTGCCCCTGCGAACGCAGCCAGGACGTCAGCAAAGGCGTTGCCGCATACGGCGTATTGGGCTGCAGCAGCGGTGGAGTAATCAGTAGAATTTTCACAATGTATCCAACGGGCTCTGAACCGCATCAAACTCTTTATTCACCCGCTTTAACTCTGGATTCGGATGAAATTTTATTTTCTGACCCACTCTTTACCTCCCGCACAATTCCGCATAAATTACCCGCGTTTGAGCGGAAAAGCAATTGATGAAAAAGCAAGCCCGCTCCATATGGGGTCATAGATGTAAAATTTTTCATTTATGTCACTGTTAGCTGAAAGGATGCATTATGGAAAAGAAGATGCTCGTTGTAGCCATTGCGATTGCCACTATCCTGATCTCAACCTTGCTTCAGCTTTTCATGCGGGATCGCAAGACAACTCCGGCCACAAAGAAAATGTTGTGGGCCAGCTTCGTAGCAGGAATCGTGGTTCTGGGTGCGGTGTCTATCGTTATTCTAACCAGATAGCCGGGGCGATTCAGTCCGATGACAGGATAACGGAACTTTACGCCCTTTGCGGGGCGGGATGCTCGGCTCCGCCGCTCAGATGCCCCGAAGTGTCGAGGGTCTGCGAAAGCACAAGGCACGATGCTCCTTTCAGACGTTCAAGTGGAAACATCCCCGGCCCAGACGGGTGAGACGGTTCCGGCTTCGTCCTGAAGCAACAGTTCGCCCTGTTCACCAAAGCCGGCCAGCAGGCCTTCGCGAACGGCATCGCCGTCACAAACGGAAATCATTTTTCCAATGTTTGGAACATTGGCCTCCCATTTTTTCCGAACCTTGGAAAACCCGCCCTGCGCCCATTCGTCGAGACGGGCCGAGAGGATCGGCAAAAGCTTTTCGAGCAAGTCGTCGATGTTTCGCCGCTCCCCGGATTCAATCAGCATTGAGGTGGCGGGCTGGTCGATATGATCGGCACGCTGCATATTCACATTCAGTCCGATTCCCACAATGATTCCGCCCGGAACTCCTTCGGACAGGATGCCGCAGATTTTTTTGCCATTCACTAAAACGTCGTTGGGCCATTTGAGATCGGCGTCTATTTTTTCCAAGGCAAGCAGTTCAGCGACCGAAATTGCCGCGGCCATCGCGGCGGCGGGTAATGTGCGAGGGTCATATTCACCGCGTAGTAAAAACGAAAATGTAAGGTTTTCGTTGGCGGCAGAGAGCCATTCCCGCCCTCTCCGGCCCTTCCCCTGCGTCTGCTCGCGCGTTGCAACCACCGTGCCTGACGGCAGTTGCGGCTCCAGCTCCAAACGCTCTTTCAGAAAGGTGTTGGTGGACGGCAGGCGATCAATCCACTGAAGATAAAAGTTCATACGATGTTGTAAGTTATTTTTTGCCGGTTTTGACTGGTTCTAATGGCTTGGTTTCCGTACAAAGCAGGCTATTTTACACATCCGCATAAAATAAAGGACAACATTATGGCACAAGGATTAGTACTTTTGGTGATCGGAATGGCGACGGTTTTCTCTTTTCTGGTTCTTCTCGTTATCGCAATGCAGGCCGCCGCCGCATTCTTTAAGAAATATGCACACCTCTTCCCCGAAGAAGTGGCGCGAACATCCACCCCTGCGGTAAATCCCGCGGCGGCAATCGCAGTGGCACTGGCAGCAATCCGCGCAAAACGCGGCTAATAATTTAAAAACTAATCAGGAGTAACCGATGGCTAAAAAAACAATCCATATCATGAACACCGCGTTTCGCGACGGCTTCCAGTCCGTCTACGGCGCCCGCGTACTAACCGAAGATTTTCTCCCGGCTGTAAAAGCCTGTGTGGAAGCCGGACAAACCCACTTCGAAGCTGGCGGCGGCGCACGCTTCCAAGCTCCGTTCTTCTATTGCAACGAAAGCGCATTCCATATGATGGATCGTTTCCGCGAGGTCGCCGGTCCTGACGCCGACCTGCAGACCCTCGGTCGCGGGATTAACGTGGTGGGCCTCGACTCCCAGTCGCGCGACATCATCGACCTGCACGCAAAAATGTTCAAAAAGCACGGTATCACCACGATCCGTAACTTCGATGCCTTGAACGACGTCAACAACCTGTTCGACTCCGGCAAATCGATCAACGCCCACGGCCTCAAGCACGAAGTCGTGGTCACCATGATGGAACTGCCCCCCGGCTGCTCCGGCGCGCACGATGTCGCCTTCTACGAAAAAACACTCAAAGACATCATGGCTGCCGGTGTTCCGTTCGACAGCGTCTGTTTCAAAGATGCCTCCGGAACCTCCACACCGAAGAAGGTCTATGAGACCATCGCCATGGCTCGCAAGATGCTCCCGGGCGAAACCAAACTGGTTTTCCATTCCCACGAAACCGCTGGCGTCGGAACCATCGGCTACATCGCCGCCATCAAAGCCGGTGCGGATCAGGTTGACTGTTCCATGGCCCCGGCATCCGGCGGAACCTGCCAGCCCGACGTCTCCACTCTGTGGCACGCCCTGCGCGGCGAAGACTACGAACTGGACATCGACATCGATAAAATGATGCACGCCGAAACCGTCTTTAAAGAGTGCATGGCCGACTATTTCGTGCCGCCGGAAGCCAAAGCGGTTGAGCCGATGATTCCATGGTCGCCGATGCCCGGTGGCGCGCTGACTGCCAATACCCAGATGCTGCGCGATAACGGCATCATGGATAAATACGAAGACTGCATCCACGCCATGGGCGAAGTGGTCCGCCGCGGCGGATTCGGAACCTCCGTGACACCGGTCTCCCAGTTCTACTTCCAGCAGGCCTTTAATAACGTCATGTTCGGCCCATGGGAAAAAATCGCTGAAGGATACGGTAAAATGGTTCTCGGCTACTTCGGAAAAACTCCGTGTGAGCCCGATCCGGAAATCGTCAAACTCGCTTCTGAAAAGCTCAACCTCGAGCCGACCACCGAAAACCCGGTCGACATCAACGACCGCGACCCGAACAAAGGGGTCGAGGCCGCTAAGAAAATGCTCACCGAAGCCGGCATTACCGATCTCTGCGAAGAAAACATCTTCATCGCTGCGGCTTGTAAGCAGAAGGGAATCGACTTCCTGCTCGGCAAAGCCGAAATCAACGGCGTGCGCAAAGGGGCTCTCACTCCGGCCGCCGCGGAAGCGGCTCCGGGCGGCGACGGGGCCTACACGGTCACGGTTGACGGCAAGAAATTTGCGGTTGAAATGAAAGGCGACAAAGCGACCGTCAACGGCAAAGCCTATAGTGTCGATGTGGCCGATGGCGCAGAAGCCGCTTCGGACGGCGTGGCCCATGTCTCCGCTGACTCCATTGAGGTGAAAGCGCAGATGCCCGGTAAAATCATGAAGATCAATGTTACCGATGGCAGTCACGTCACTGCAGGTGAAGTTCTGCTCATCATGGAAGCCATGAAGATGGAAGTTGAAATCAAAGCTCCTTCCGAAGGTGCCATCACATCCATCGCTGTATCAGTCGGCGATCAGGTGACCTCCGGCCAGGCTCTCGCCTCCATCAACTAAGGGAATTTACCATGTTTAAAATGAAGAAAACATTTGGGCTGATCGCCCTGACTGCCCTGCTGCTGACGGGCACGGCTGTCGCGGATACAGGCTCCGCAGCCGACCGGGCGGCAGAAAAGGCTCAGACATCCGAAAAGCTTTCGATCGGCAAAGGATTCAAAACCCTCTGGGAGTCGACCGGCATCTATCGGTTCATGAATCCGGAAACTGCGGCGGAAAAACAGGCGGCCTATCTGGACGCCACCATCAAAACCGTGGATGCGGAGATTTCAGCGGGACACTTTGCCAATGTGCATACTGTCCTTGAGAAAGCGGCCCAGCACGGTGTTGAGCCGGCAGTTCTTACTGATCTGAGCGCCAAGCTGGTGGTCGCCGAAGCGGAAGGCTATACCTCGCACGGTCTGCTTCCGGAAGGTGCCGGTCAGTTTGTGATGATCCTGATCGGACTGCTACTGATCTGGCTGGCGATTGCCAAAGGATTTGAGCCGCTGCTCCTCCTGCCGATCGGATTTGGTGCCATTCTCACCAATATTCCGGCCGCCGGAATCGCGATGGGTCCGATGCCCGGGCAGCCTGCGGGCTTCCTGTACTACTTCTACACCGTCGGTGTGCAGTCCGGGGTCTTCCCGCTGCTCATCTTCATGGGTGTGGGCGCCATGACCGACTTCGGTCCCCTGCTCGCCAATCCGAAAACCGCCCTGCTCGGCGCCGCTGCGCAGTTCGGTATCTTCATCGCCCTGCTTGGCGCGCTGGCGCTGACCGGCTGGACCAACGGCGTGGTGAACTTCTCCATGCAGGATGCCGCCTCTATCGGGATTATCGGAGGAGCCGACGGACCCACCGCCATCTTCCTGTCGTCGCGCCTGGCGCCCAACCTGCTCGGCGCCATCGCTGTGGCCGCCTATTCCTACATGGCGCTCGTGCCGATCATTCAGCCGCCGATTATGCGTTGGCTGACCACCAAAGAAGAACGCGCCATTGTAATGAAGCAGCTTCGCCATGTCACCAAAACCGAGAAGATTGTCTTCCCGCTGATGGTGCTCATTCTGTGTATCCTGCTACTTCCATCGGCGACGCCGCTGATCGGAATGCTGATGCTCGGTAACCTCATGAAAGAGTCCTGTGTTGTGGATCGTCTCTCTGACACCGCACAGAACGCGCTGATCAACATTGTCACCATCATGCTCGGACTGGCTGTCGGCTCCAAACTGGCAGCTGACAAGTTCCTGAACGCGAATACCCTCGGGATTCTCGCACTCGGATTGATTGCCTTCATGATCGGTACCGCCGCCGGGATTCTGCTGGCCAAGTTGATGAACAAACTCAGCAAGGATCAGATCAATCCGTTGATCGGCTCCGCCGGCGTATCGGCTGTGCCGATGGCTGCGCGCGTGGCCAACAAGGTTGGTCTGGAAGAAAACCCGAACAACTTCCTGCTGATGCACGCCATGGGCCCGAATGTTGCCGGTGTGATCGGCTCCGCCGTCGCCGCCGGGGTTCTGCTGGCATTGTGCGGGTAACTGCGTTACAGCTTGCTTTCAGGCTGAAGGCAAAGCGCAAGGCCCTGTTTTCCAATGTTTGGAAAACGGGGCTTTTTTTTAGGCATCGGAACCTGCATATATCGCAATACTATAGATGAAATGAAAAAAAGAACGGATCCCCTATTAGAGCTCGGCCGGTTAGCGGGCAAAGCCATTGTCGATTTCAAGATGATTCAGGACGGCGACCGTCTGCTGGTCGGGATCAGTGGCGGCGTGGACAGCATGATGCTGATGCATGTGCTGACCCGTTTTCAGAAGCGCGCCCCGATTTCTTTTGAGCTGTTCGCCGTCACCCTCGATGAAGGCTTCGACGGAATCGACCACGCCCCCCTCGCCGAATATGCGGAACAACAGGGCTGGGATTTGAAAATTATTAAAACGCCGATCGCTCAGCTGATTGTTGAAAAAGAGTCAACGGATCATCCCTGCGGCCTGTGCGCCCGTCTGCGGCGCGGCTTCATCCACGGGCACGCTGACGAGTTGAACTGCAACAAACTGGTTCTAGGCCATCACCGCGACGATCTGTGCGTCAGTCTGTTGATGAGTCTGTTTCGCGGAAAAGGAATCAAAACCATGTCGCCGAACATTGCGGCCGACAGCGGAACCAAGCGGCTGATCCGTCCGCTGTGTTACGCCCCGAAAAAGCTGATCGAGGAAAGCGCCGGCGCGTTTGATTTTCCGAACATTGGGAACTGCGACTACTCCGAACAGCTCGATCAGGACGGAGACCGGGCAACCCTTGAGCGGCTTTTCCACACATTGGAAGAAACGTTTCCAAACATTGGAAAATCAATGCTCCATTCAATGGGTGACCTGCGCCCCGAAACCCTGCTCGATAAACGGTTTCTGGATCACCTGAAGTCTATCGGGGAAGATTAGAACGATATTCTTCACGGCGGGCGCGGATGGCTTCGATAATCGCCGGGTCACACCGCTTCTCCGCCAGCGCCAGAGCAATTTCAGCGGCTCTCACGGCCTCTGCATATCGCCCTTTTTCTGCATACGCCGCCGCCAGATTATTAAATACCTCCGCGCGGCCTGCATTGAGTTGAATGGATTTCTCGAACTGCTCAATGGCTCCGTCGGGATCGCCTTCAACCAGCAGCAGCGCCCCGAAATTGCTGTGGGCGACGGGATTGTTTTCGGTATGCGCCAATGTCCGGGTCCAAAGAGCGGTTCCATTTTTCCACATACCGGTCTGAGCCCGACCGGCAATCGTTAACACGCAGAGAAGTGCGGCGCTCACAACCGAGGCCGCAATCCGGCGTCGTCTGGAGTCTGCCCAGTCGCCAATCAGCCAGACAACGGCCATTACCAGGCCAATCTGCGGCAGGTAGGTATAGCGGTCGGCATGGGCCTGACTGCCGACCTGCAAAATGCCAACAACAGGAATCAGCATGCCCAGATACCAGAACCAGCCTGTAAAAAGAGCGGGGCAGGTTTTTATTTTGCGTAAGACGATCCCTGTTATGGCAACAAGAAATACAACCGCACCAACGATCTGCCAGACAGGGAAAAGCCCTTCCCGCACCGGATACAGAGCCGCCAGTCCGGACGGAACGATCAGCTGTTTAATGTAAACAAGATACGACACCGCCGCATTCTCCACTCGCCAACCGAACGGCAGGGCTTCCGTGGATGCGATGGCATCCCGCTGCGCCCAAACGGTGACGCCGCAAAAAAGCGCAGAAATAATAATAAGCGGCACCTTTTCCAGAATCAGCCGGGTCGGTTTTTCAGACCGAAACCGTTCGAGCGGCCAGAAGTCCAGAAGCAACAAAACAAAAGGCAGCGTAACCAGCATAGATTTGGAAAGCAGTCCGGCAATAAACAGCGCGGCGACTGACGAATAGCGAAGGAGTGAAAACGGCCGGCGGGTGTACCGCAGGTATGCACACAAAGTGACCATGAAAAAAAGACCACTCAACAGATCTTTGCGCTCGGAAACCCAGGCAACGGATTCGGCTCGCAGAGGATGAATGGCAAACAGTGCCGCGGTTACAGCACTGCGCCACACCGAACCGGTCATGGCGCGCAGAACAAAAAAGAATGCCAGCACAACCGCGTTGTGAAGCAACAGGTTCGTCAGATGAGGTCCGAACGGATTCAGTTCATAAATCTGGCAGTCCAGCATATGAGAAAAAGAGGTTAGCGGATGCCAGTTGGCACTATGCGGGTGCGTAAGAATCCACTTGATGCCATCAAGCGTTATGCCATTTGAAATCTGAGGATTTGCATAGACATAAGAACCGTCATCAAAATTTACAAAATCAAATGAGATCACCTGCCCGAAAACAATGCATACAAGCACGACCAGCACCAGGCAGATGCTGAATGCCGCAGCGGAAGTGCCGATGTTTTTTGTGGAGTTATTCATCCAGAGCTTTTTTGTGGAGTAGCACAATTTTCAGGTTGCGGATCACATCTTCATCCGTCGGATCAATCTCCAGCGCATTGAGGAAACAGATGATAGCTGTGTCTACTTCATTTTCATTAAACAGTGCCACACCCAGATTTGTGAGCGCGTAGAGATTGTCCTGGGTACATTCCAGCGTATGAGTCCAAATGGTAATACTGTTGCGCCAATAAGCGGTTTGAGCGCGGGCAATCAGCATGGATGAAATAAGAATCGCGGTGATAAAGGAAATACGGATTCCCCGCCGGATTTTCAGGAAGGCCGGCATTTCAGCGATCATCCAGACCAGCATCAGCAACAAACCAATCTGTGGCAGATAAGTATAGCGGTCAGCATGAGCCTGCACCCCGACCTGAACCAGCCCGATTACCGGCACAAGCATGCCGAGATACCAGAGCCACCCGACAAGAAACCAGGGTCGTTTTCGGCACGAAAAACAGGCCAATACAGATACACTGATCAGCACTCCCGCCGATATGACCAGCTGCGATATTTCCGGTAATTTTCCGGAATGAGGATAAACCAGCGCCAGGTTAAATGGGTAAACCAGTTGTTTCAGGTAAACCGCATAGGAAACAACCGCATTGGCGACCCGGTTGGCGAACGGTACGGAAATTGTGAGCATGGAGTGTTGCTGCGCCCAGAACGTGGTAGCGCAGGCCCCCAGCGATAACAGCAACAGCGGAATCTTTTCCACAATCAACCGGCGTTTGGCGACGGTTCGTCCCAACGGCCAGTAATCGAGCAGCAGCAGAACAAACGGCAGTGTGACAAGCATGGGTTTTGACAACAGGCCGAGTGTAAACAGCAACATGATGAGGAGATAGCGTCTTACTGAAAACGGGAGCCGGACGTAACGCACATAGGCCAGCAGAGTCAGCAAAAAAAACAAGCCGCTCAACACATCTTTGCGCTCGGCAATCCAGACCACCGATTCAATCCGTAACGGGTGGACAGCGAACAGCGCTGCGATTATAGCACTGCGCCAGATCACGCCGGTCATGCGGAAAATCAGCAGAAAAAGCACGAGTGCGGTAGCCGTATGCAACAACAGGTTGGTCAGGTGATGGCCCGTGGGATTCAGTCCATACAGCTGGCAGTCGAGCATATGCGACAGCGAGGTCAACGGGTGCCAGTTTCCACCGTGGCTGTTGGTAAGAGACCAGCGCAACCCCTGCCATGTCAGGCCGCCGGAAATCATCGGGTTCTCAACCACATAGCCGGGATCATCGAAGTTGATGAAATCACATTGAAGCGCCGGGCTGAAAACAAACCATGTCATCAACGTAAGAATCAGACAGATCCCGCCGATGATGCGCTGTGTTGACGACACGGTCATATGCGGCCTTCCTATTGGAATAACCGGGACCGGAGCAGTCCGGCGCGGGCAAGACGGAAGCAAAGACCGGTCCACAGGCAGCCGATACCGTAACGGACACTGCGGTGGAAATTGATCGACGAGGCTTCCGGAAAATACTTCGTCGGGCAGCTCACTTCGGCAATGGTGATATTCCGCCAGAGAATCTGCGCCAGCATTTGATTGTCGAAGACAAAATCATCGGAGTTCTCCTCCAGCGGAAGTTGCTCAAGCAGTTCGCGGGAAAACGCGCGGTAGCCGGTGTGATATTCCGAAAGTTTCGCGCCGAGCAGAATATTCTCAACCAGTGTAAGTCCCCGGTTGGCGACATATTTCCACCACGGCATACCGCCCTTCAGTGCGCCGCCGCCCAGAATGCGCGACCCCAGCACGCAGGAGTAGAGCCCGCCGGATATCATGGAAGCCATTGCGGGAATCAGCGCGGGGGTGTACTGATAATCGGGATGCACCATAATGACAACATCCGCGCCGGCAGCCAGCGCCAGACGGTAGCAGCTTTTCTGATTGCCGCCGTATCCGCGGTTTTCGGGATGAACGTGCAGCGTGACATGCTCCAGTGTGCCGGCAATCGCGGCCGTTTTGTCGCAGCTGGCATCATCGACCAGAATCACTTCATCGACAATTCCCTGTTCCATGACCGCATCATAGGTTTTACGCAGGGTTTCCGCCGCGTTGTAGGCAGGCATCACAACCACAATTTTCTTGTCATTCAACATGCTTCAAACCCTCTCAAAAGCCACCGTC
>JACKQG010004481.1_pt1 | contig 16165 bp, 17 predicted proteins | sample 8237621 | NCBI WGS metagenome assembly JACKQG01 (sample SAMN15677084, study PRJNA649215) | marine metagenome | biome: marine; feature: Black Sea; material: saline water; isolation source: suspended particulate matter (SPM) from the Black Sea western gyre | collected 2013-06-09/2013-06-10 | depth... | reverse complement strand
GACAATTTAATTCCCCTCGAATCGGTCAGGCTTCTTGCGCCTATTCCCCGGCCGGGAAAGGCACTCGCATTAGCAGGCAATTACAGCGAGCATATCAAAGAGGCCAATATGACCCGCGGCTTCAATGTCGGGCTCTCCGATTCGCCGCGTCAGACGACGGTCCCCAGGCCGTTCCTTATGCCGTCAACGGTCGTAATCGGCCCGGATGACGAGATACCCTGGCCGGCTTACAGCAAAGATGTGGATTATGAGCTTGAGCTTGCGGTGGTAATCGGAAAAGAAGCCAAAGCCGTTACCGCCGAAAGTGCCCTTGACTACGTAGCAGGCTATACCATCGCCAACGATGTATCTGCCCGCACGGTAACCTTCAAGAAGGCAAGGGCCGAACGGCCGTGGGATGAATTCTATGACTGGCTCAACGGCAAATGGTCCGATGGCTTTTTGCCAATGGGGCCGTACCTTTTGACCAGTGACGAAATTAACGATGTGCAGAATCTGAATTTGACCCTTACCGTCAACGGCGAGGTCCGCCAGAAGGCAAATACTTCGCAGATGATTTACCCGGTGGCCGATATCGTCTCGTTCTTAAGCCATATTATGACGCTCGAACCGGGGGACGTTATTGCGACCGGCACACCTTCCGGCGTGGGCCTGGCAACGGGTAATTATTTAGAGCCGGGTGATAAAATCGAATGTTCTATTGAAAACTTAGGCACTCTGATAAACACACTCGGCCAAAGGCCGGAAAAATTCTACGAACCGCTCAGCGATTGATTATTGTTTTTGAGGTTATTGCTTGTTTTCACCCTCAATATAGCTCTTTAAATTTCTGGACGGTTGTATAGCCCTGTTTTTTCTAAGTCTGCTTTTTCTGCCGCTTATACTCCAGTGTACCCCGCGGCTCATCGGAAAGCCAGCCGTCGCTGTCCATATCGTAAAATTCCACCTTCATCGTCTCGGCATCCACCTTCGAGTGAACGGAAGCCATTCTTCGCTTCTCGCCGTCAGGGGGGGCATATTCGAGCCTTGCGACGGCCTTCTCGCCATCGGCATCCCAGTAGCCTTTGGCTATACCGCCTCTGTTATCCACTCCAATCTGGACTACCCTTTCCTCAGCGGGCTCGTAATAAATCATACCGCAACCCTCGAACTCGCCCATCTTAAAGCCCATAGCAATAAGATTCTTGTTCAGATCCCACTTATAGAAAGAATGAATCTCTCCGCCCTGGTCGGTCGTTGCTACCCAATCGCCAATCAGCCATTCGAAGCCGCCCATAGTTACAAGCCCACCCAGTCCCTGCTGGCCTCCGGCGCCGACAGTCAGGATAATAACGATGGCCGCTCCGGCCAGAATAGTGTTCCTTAAAACGGTGTGAATTTTTGTGGTTTTTGATCGGTTCATTGCCGTCAGCTCCTCTCTTTAATCTGTAAAATTGCGAACAAAGAGCCCTGCCACATCGGCAAGCTCCTCAATTAAATCAGGATATAACACCGGGCCCTAAATTACAACTATTTATCTAACACATTCAACGTAAAGTTTGGTATCACAAATAATTCGCAGAATTGCGCGCCAATCCCATCACACTCCATCCTGAGTGTCGCTAAAGGGATATGGCCTCTCAATGAACCAGCCGCTTCATTCATATTCTTTGAGCAGCGATTTGATATTTGGGGCAAGGGCTTCGAGTTTTGTTTCTATCACGTTCCAAACTGTCATTGGGTCAAGACTGTCGTATCCATGAACGAGAACATGACGGAAACCAATGATATTTTGATATTCAGGAATCCGGGCAGCAACATCCGGTGCGACTTTCTCCAGAACAATTAAGGCCTCGCCAATAATCTGTAATTCGCGTTCCACTGCCGAACGAAAGGCGCGGTCATTTATATAATCATCAACCGTTTTATTGCCGGTGAATTAGAGCAAAAACTCACAACTGCTGAGCATATCATAAAGATATTTTTCCGGCTCATGATGCGGCATAGATTTGTTTCCTGGTCTGGTTGACCTGGCGGATGAAATACGGGTTACGCAGGCCGCCCGGCTCAACAAGATCGATCGGACGGGCAAACAGCTTTTCCAGAGCACGACGTAAATCAAAATAATTGTCGAATCGACGCTGAGCTACCTCACTGTCAAATTCGACAAGAAAATCGATATCGCTTGATTTGACAAAATCACCCCTCGCGGCAGAGCCGAACACATCAAGCCTCTCAACATGATACTTTCGGCACAAAGCTATCAACGCTTCATGGTGTTTGTCAATTAAGCTGACCATTTAATCCTCTTACTTCTGTAAATGCCAATGTTCTAATATTTGAATCCTGCATATTCCGCTTTACCTATTTATCGAACATTTTTCAAGTAATCTGTACAGCAAAATAGAGCATTTTTCGACAATAAACGCCAGCAACCATCTGATTTATTATTGATTATTTGGTTTTGATGGTGATTTGGGTGTATAATCGCCCCCGAATAAGAAAGAACAGGCTATAACACCGGGTGCTAAGGTGAAACAGATAAAGAACACTGGAGAAATATATACAGTCAGCCAGATTAACTCTTTAATCAAGGCGACACTCGAAGACAACCTTCCTTCGCGGCTCGTTATCAAAGGTGAAATTACCAACTTCAAACATCATCCAAGCGGACACTGTTACTTTTCGCTTAAAGACGAGAAATCAAATCTGCCCTGCGCCATGTGGAAGCCAAATGTTCGAAGAATCAGATTCAGACCCGAAAACGGAATGGCGGTCCTGACTACGGGATTCATCGATGTCTATGTCCCCCACGGCAAATATCAGCTCATTGTCGAGGAGCTTGTCCCTGCCGGCGTCGGCGCGCTTCAACTGGCTTTTGAGCAAATGGTAAAAAAGCTCCGCGACGAAGGTCTTTTCGATGATGAGCATAAAAAACCGCTGCCCGCCTATCCGCAAAGGATAGGGATACTTACAAGCGGCTCGGGTGCAGCCGTACATGATATAATCGACAGCATTCATAACCGCTGGCCCTGTGTTGAGCTTCTTTTTTATCCGGTTCCGGTACAGGGCGAAGGGGCTGCGGAAAAAATCGCCGCCGCACTGCGAGACATAAATAAACGCAATAAAGAGCTTAAACTCGATGTCCTGATTGTAGGCAGGGGCGGCGGGTCGATGGAGGACTTATGGGCCTTCAATGAGGAAATTTTAGCAAGGGCGATTTTCGATTCCAACGTACCTGTCATAAGCGCCGTCGGGCATGAGGTCGATGTTACGGTTGCAGATTTTGTGGCCGATGCCCGTGCATCGACACCGACAAAAGCAGGCGTCGTCGCCGTTCCGGATATGGAGGATGTTTTAGGTCAACTGATTAATATCGAACGCAGACTGACAGGCCAGACAAAGGCGAGGTTGAAAATGGCGCAGCAGAATCTGGAAATAATTCTTGCTAACTCGGTATTTAGAAATCCACTTTTACTTGTGCAAAATGCCCAGCAGCAATTGGATGACCTGAGCGCCGAATTAGCAGAGACGATAAAAGAGCTGCTTGCCGGGATGCGTCAGAAACTCTCGGCGGCTTACGAGCAGATTGTCAGGATTGAGCCGCACCGGCTTTTGAAAAATAAAGAAGTCGAATTGAACAACTCCCGGCATCGGATATATGTGGGGATTCGTGCGATTATTAATAACAGAGATATTGAGCTGAATGACTACCAGCATCGGGTTGATAAGAGGATTTGTGCAATTATCAATAACTGCCAAATGCTGCTTATAGCACAGGAAAACCGCATGGAAGGTTTGAATCCCAAATCGGTTCTTAAGCGGGGATACAGCATTACAACGAACAAAAAGACCGGCCTGCTGGTAAAGACCGTAGATGACGTCCGGCTCGGTGAGGATTTAATTACCGAACTTGCCGACGAGAATTTGGTTGAAAGTAAGGTAACAAAAAAGTAAAAAGGAACATGCTTTTATAAAGATTAGCCGTAAAAGGAAAAAAAATGTCAGCAAAAAAGAAAAAAGACGACCTCGGAGAATTGAGTTTCGAAGAGTCGATAAAGGAGCTTACAAATATTGTCAGCAAAATTGAGCAAGGCCAGATACCCCTGCAGGACAGCCTTGAGCAATACGAAAAAGGTATGGCGCTGATTAAGCAATGCAGGACAATACTTCAAAAAGCTGAAAAACGCATTGAGAAAATCTCAGAGCTGGATACAAAATCACAGGAAACGAACGAGTAGCTTCACAAAAGGATTCGAAAACACGAAACTATATAATACGCGAGCGTGGCGGAACTGGCAGACGCGCAAGGTTTAGGTCCTTGTGTCCTTAGGGATGTGGAGGTTCGACTCCTCTCGCTCGCATTAATTTATTCTTGTTAAAGGAGTAATTGAAAATGACGACGATACGAAATCTGACTGGATATCAGCCCCCTTTAATGAAGCCTCGGCAGAGTGGCGGGTTGATCCTTTGCCTGTTTCTGATGAGCATGCTCTGTGGTTGCGCAATAGAGCCGGCAGGCTCAAACGACAGCAAATGGGTCAGTCTCTTCAACGGTAAAAATCTTGACGGGTGGAAGGTCAAAATAACAGGTTATGACCTCAATGACAATTACGGGAACACCTTCCGGGTCGAAGATGGAATCCTGAAGGTCTCTTACGAGAATTACGACAAGTTTGATGGAAAATTTGGGCATCTCTTTTATGACGAAACATTCTCACACTATATATTGCGCGTTGAGTACAGGTTTGTAGGCGAGCAGTGTCCCGGGGGCCCGGGATGGGCCCTTCGAAACAACGGTATCATGGTACATGGCCAGTCGCCGGAGAGCATGAAAAAGGACCAGGATTTTCCGGATTCCATCGAAGTTCAGCTCCTCGGCGGTAACGGCACAGACGAACGTTCAACAGGAAATTTGTGCACGCCGGGTACACATGTCGTAATGGACGGTAAGCTTATTACCCAGCATTGTACCTCGTCCAGTTCGAAAACATATCACGGCGACCAATGGGTCACAATTGAAGTTGAGGTACACGGCAACTCGGCCATTAAGCATATTGTCAATGGCGAGGTGGTGCTGGAATACGAACAGCCGCAGCTCGACAACGGTACGATGCTGTCGGAAGGCTCCATATCACTTCAGGCCGAGAGCCATCCCACTGAATTCCGAAAGGTGGAGATTCTTCTGCTGGAAGAATAATCCTGCCGCCTAAAGAAATATCCGATGAAAAAGTCCAGCTAAAATAAACACGCCTTCGATGCGGAAAAAAGTTCTTATTGGAAAAATTTTCAAAAATCTTTTGACAAGCTAAATCGATTCCGATATATTATTGGCATATGCTAATAATTACCAAGGTGAGCTATGCCAAGACCGTTCAAATGCAGACAAGTTGGATGTAAGCCTGATATCTCGTATTTCAAACCCAGAGGAATACCTGTAAACAAACTTGAAGAAGTAATTCTAACCATGGATGAGTTCGAGTCTGTACGCCTGGCGGACCTTGAAGGAATGTACCAGGACGATGCTGCAAAAAAGATGAATATCTCCAGGCAGACCTTTGGAAATATCGTCAAATCTGCACATAAAAAAATTGCAGAAGCGCTTGTAAATGGCAAAGCTATAAAGATTGAAGGAGGTATCTATCAAATGGAAGGAATGAGGAAATTCAAATGTTGCGAATGTGAGCACACATGGGAGGTTGCTTACGGCTTGGGCAGACCCCCGGAGTGCCCCAAATGCCAAAGCAACAACATCCACAGAGACCGGGAAGATTGCGGTCATGCAAGATCCGGCCGCCTCGGACAAGGCAGAAAAAGATGCAGGAGGATGCCGATATGAGAATATGTATTCCCACAATAGATAACAGAGAACGTCTCTCTGAAATATGCAATCACTTTGGAAGTGCACCATATTTTATTATCTATGATTCGCAAGCAAATACTTATGAAACGGTCAATAATTCGGACTCTGAACATGAACACGGGACTTGCCGGCCAACACTTAATATCAGCGCAATGAACGTTGATACGGTTATCTGCAAAGGGCTGGGCCGCAGAGCAATACAAAAACTGAATGAGGCGGGCATCAGGGTCTGTAAGACAGATCTTTCTCACGTTAAAGAGATAGTTTACAATCTTGCGGAAACAGAACTCGAAGAGATTGATGCCAGTGATGCATGCACGGGTCATGGTTGTCATTGATAAAGGTGAACCCTCTACCCTTAGGATTTAACATGAGCATCTTGGAAAAAGCCAGGAGTGAATTCATACATGTCTGCAACGACCGAAGTCTCGATTTAAGTCGGACAGTTGCTGTCCACCCCTTATCACCCCATGATGCCATTGGAGATGCAGAGGCTGATTTCGTAATCAAAAAAGGCAAAGAGTACGTGATCGAAGCGGCATTCGACAAAGCACAAGGACAAGCCTTTACCGGCATAGCTTGTCAGTGGAACGGAACGATAGAAGAACTGTTGTCTCTGGAGTTGTCGGATATAAGAAATCGAGGCATCTTCGTGGCCTCCATGAATGCGGTACTGCGTTCTCTCGGGCTGGCAACCGGCACCAACCATTGCCGTGATGAAGATCCGACCAACTGTGGGCCTGAGATTGCAGGGCAACTTGAAGCACGATTCGGAACCAAGAGATTTGGTCTTGTTGGTCTTCAGCCGGCCATTTTGAAAGCTCTTGTAAACCATTTTACCCGAGAATTCGTTCGTGTCGTGGATCTTAATCCCGATAACATAGGCAGCTTGAAGTCCGGTATCGAAGTCTGGGACGGACAAACCGACCTGCCACGTCTCGTGGAATGGTCTGAAGCTGGCCTGGTCACAGGTTCCAGCATTGTCAACGGCACTATAGACGAAATCATTAGCTGTTTCAAGGACGACAACAAGCCCTTGGTGTTCTTTGGCAACACCATCTCTGGTACAGCAGGCCTGCTGGATTTAGACCGCCTCTGCCCGTTTGGGCGTTGAGCGTGCAATAAAAAAAGGCCCTGCTATAAAGCAGGGCCTTTCGATTCTTTTAGGCTTGTGATTAACCTGGGATTACATTGGTTGCACATGGGCCTTTTTTGCCTTGTCCGATTTGGAAATCGACCTTCTGGCCTTCATCAAGAGATGCATAACCTTCTGTCTTAATTTCCGAGTGGTGGACAAACAAATCATCGCCACCGTCATCCGGGACGACAAAACCAAATCCCTTACTTGAATTGAACCATTTTACTGTACCTGTACTCACTATAAATACTCCTTGGCCTGTTTACAGGCCGACTAACTAATACCTCTCATTTTAATTTATTAGAAGTATACTCCTGAGAGATGGAAGAACATACCCCACAAATTTAGATTATATCAACAGAGCCGCCAAAGTACAACAAAAAAATAATATTCTTTTTCTGTAAAATAAACCGATGTTAACAGACGGTTTCCAAAATCAGATTTCGACTGAGAAAAACAGCGGGCAACCCGTTCACAAAAAAAAGATCAGGCCAAAATCCTTAGTATTAATGTCGAATCAGCGATTTTGTGCCTGACACTGGTCAAAGCAACGCAAACAAGCCGCGGGATTAGACCTTACAACTCGGTCGTACGCCCTCGTTGTATGATATGATAGCGCAAGTGTACGTCTCTTGACAACTTGAGCTCGTAAAGTCCATTTAACGCGGCAAACGCGGAAATCAAAGACGACCCCTGCTCAGGCAGATGCTGACAAATACAAAAGAGGAAATCAACAATACGAAATACTTGTTACGTAAATTCCGACAAGCCGAGATAGCAGAGCATGCAGTATGATATATAAAAGACCCTGCCTTTTAGCAGGGCCTTTCGATTTTTTAGCCGTGTTGTTAGCCGGGGATTACGTTGGTCGCACACGGGCCTTTTTTGCCTTGTCCGATTTCGAACTCGACTTTCTGGCCTTCATCGAGTGACGCATAACCTTGTGTCTTAATTTCCGAGTGGTGGACAAATAAATCATCGCCACCGTCATCCGGGACTATAAAACCAAATCCCTTACTTGAATTGAACCACTTCACTGTTCCTGTACTCACTTTTTACTTCTCCTTGGCCTTATTAAAAGACCGTTTAACTAATATCTCTCACACTAAATTACTTTTTCTTAAGCATACTCTTGAGAGACGAAAGAACACACTACAAGTGACAAATATACCAAACTACTGTAAATGTTCAATAAAAAATATGGGATAAGCAAAAATAATTCGCCGGGATTTTCTAAGGAATATAACCCCAGTTAGGCTCGGAAAATACCCATAAAAGTATAATTTATCCGGCTTAACTGTTGAATTACTGAATTTTTGCCTTATTGCGTATCATGTGAAAAATCGGTGGAAATCCACTGTGGTATATGTTAGTTTCTTTTTTGTTCAGTGGGCAGTAACCCAAACTTACTCGTCGTTTTCAAAAAGTACTTTTGGAGAAAGAGTCCAATGCGGCATAATAAATTTTTAACTGCTCTTTGCTTATCCATGATTCTGCTGCTCGGCTCATGCAGCTCACCAGTTCGCTATGCAGGAGAAGCGGCAGAAATAAAAGTCGTGAAAGAGAAAAGCAGCGAACCTGTTACTGCGATATTGGGGGCGTTCGAACAGGAAATTATTTTGCTCGAGGATAAGCTGACAGATGTGCAGGAACAGATAATCGAAGAAATCAGATTCGTCAGCGGCAAACTCCGCGGTAAAAAAGTTATTATCGCCTATACCGGTATAGGCAAAGTCAACGCCGCTATGACAACCACCCTGCTGATAGAACACTTCAAGCCGGACAAAGTAATCTTTACCGGTATCGCAGGCGCCGTGAACCGGCAGTTGCAGCCGGGTGACATAGTTATAGCTGAAAAAACTGCGCACCACGATATGGGAACGGTCTGGCCGGAAGGTCTATTCCATAAAGGGGTAAAGAACCGCCTGAACGGCTGGGAGAATCCGGTTTTTTTCGATGGCGACGAGCAGCTTATCAAACTGGCCGAACGGGCGGCACAGCAGGTTGATCTTCGCTCGATACGGATAATCTCCGGACAAAGGAGCCCGAAGGTCGTCAAAGGCGTGGTCGTTACCGGTGATTCTTTTATCGCCTCTGCGGAAAAGTGCGCCGAGCTGCGAAAAAAGCTCCACGCCGACGCCGTAGAGATGGAAGGTGCAGCCGTCGCTCAGCTTTGTTTTCAGCGAGGGATTGGGTATCTCGTAATACGCAGTATCAGCGATAATGCCGACGAAGGCGCGGTACTGGACAAGCAGACCTTTTATTTATTGGCCGCAAAAAACTCTTCCAGCCTGGTCATCGAAATGCTCGGTCTTTTAAGGGCGGAGCCTTCGTCTGAAAAAAACACCGGAAGTAACAAGTTAAAGGATTAGAAATGATAGGCGAATATTTTAAGCTGCGCCAAAGACAAACCAGTTTCAAAATTGAGTGCGTGGCGGGCCTGACAACATTTCTTACGATGGCGTATATCATTTTCACTAACCCCGACATTCTAAGCGACAACACCGGGATGGACAGAGAAGCTCTGATAGCGGTCACCTGCATAGTCAGTGCCCTTGCGACAATTATGGTTGGGTTCTTCGCAAACGCCCCCATAGCCATGGCGCCGGGGATGGGACTCAACGCCTTTTTCGCATACAGCCTCGTATTAGGTGACAAAGTTCCCTGGGAAACGGCTTTGGGGGTTGTATTCCTCTCGGGTTTGTTTTTTTGGATATTGACCCTATTGGGACTGAGAAAAAAGCTTGTCGAGGCTATACCCCCTTCATTGGTTTCGGCCATATCGGTCGGGATTGGTTTATTCATTACATTCATTGGCCTGAAAAATCTGGGCGTGATTGTCCAGGGCAGCGAAGCAACTCTGGTTAAGGCCGGCCAGCTCAATGCGACAGTGCTGATAGGTATGGCCGGACTTGTTGTGATGCTATTTCTTGAAATGATAAAAATAAAAGGCGCCCTGCTGGTCGGCATTATTTTTTCGACCGCCCTGGCGGCAATATTCGGCTATATACCAAAGCCCGAACAATGGATTACCTCGAATCTTAACCTCTCCGCCGTGGCACTTCGCCTTGACATTGTTGGTGCGCTTAAGTGGAGCCTGTTCGGCAGTATCTTTACCCTTATGTTTATCGATATGTTCGACAGTGTCGGAACCCTGGTCGCATGCTGTCACCAGGCTAATATGGTTGATGAGAAAAACAGAATAAAAGGTCTGGGCAAACTGTTGGGACTCGACGCCGTTGCAACCATGATTGGCGCCCTGTTGGGGACATCAACCACGACAGCGTATATCGAATCGGCGGCGGGAATCGAACAGGGCGGACGCTCGGGCCTGACTTCGGTTGTTACAGGTATTTTGTTTCTGCTGGCGCTGGTGTTCGTGCCGATTGTGCAAATAGTGCCGAGATATGCCGCGGCGCCGGCGCTTATCATGGTCGGGCTGTTCATGATGAAGGAAATCAGGAGAATAGATTTTACGAACCTCGAAGAAGCTTTCCCTGCATTTATAATAATAGTAATGATAGCCCTGAGCTACAGCATCAGCACCGGTTTGGCGTTCGGCTTTATATCATTTGCTATGATGAAAGTATTATCCGGCAAGGCAAGAGACGTTAAGCCTGCAATGTGGATTATTGCGATTTTCTCTTTGTTGTTTTTAACGCTGGAACAGATACCCAATCTGATCGAGCGTATTAAGTCTTTTTTCTGAACCTGTGTCACTGAATAACTCAGTACAAGATGGGCTATTAGAAGTTCTCAATAATCGCAGCCGTGTGGATTGCAACCAGCATCATATAATCCAAATCGCTCAGGTCGTAGTGCCCGTGGTCCATAGAGTTGTCGATATATAACACACCGAAACAACCGGAAGGGTCCACAATAGGCGCTATCATCGCAGAGCGTATTCTGTTCTCTTCCGTTGGAGCCGAGGCCCGCGGCACAAGTGTAAACTGCCCCGTTTCTACAGCCTGGTTGATTTGTTCTCTGAGTTTCAAATCGATTAAAGCCACCCCGTGGCCGTCCCGGCTTTTACCCGCGTTGCTGGTCATTGGGCCGGCATTCTGGTTTCTCAAGGCACACCAGCAATGGTATCCGCTGAACTGCTTTAATCCGATACCCAATAAGACCTTTAGAAGCACATCGAGACCATTGGATTTACAGATTGCCTCGGTTGCCTCCATATAATCTTTTACCCTTTTGGCCGGCAGCGTAATATCAGGAGCCCGCTCGACGGTCGGTTTTCTGACTATAACTTCACTGCTCGGATCCGCCAGTGCGGCTGTCGTTTTATAAGAGGTCGGCACGAGCGTATCTGCCAGATTAATAGGTGCGCCGGTGTCGAGCTTGGTCTCAAGATTGATTTCGATGGTAAAATCACCAATACGAATGGAATCGCCGGTCTTAATATCGGCCTTGTGGATTGCCTTATCGTTCAGGTACGTCTTGTTGGCCGAATCCATGTCCTCGACAATCCATTTCCCATTCTGCGTTGTAAAGATCGCTGCGTGCTGTCTCGATACCGCCCTGTCATGCAGAAATACCTGGCTGTGCGCATGCCTGCCGATATAAACAGGACCTCTGTCGAATTGAAGCTCATTGACGACTTGATCATTTCGCTTTACAACCAAACGCATCTGCTTTTCTCCTGAGCATATTGGTTCTAAAGATCTATATATAATTATCACCCTTGTGGCACAATTCGTCAAGTAAAATAATTAGAAAATTTCGAACGGCACAGAAAATAGATTTTTCCCGCAAATATGTTGCATTACTGCCACTGCCTGTGATATAATTACGGCAGAATAGCATTCAAGCGGGAAGCAACAATTTTGGGACTTTGTCGGTTTATAAAAACCTTCTTCGATAAAGAAGGGAAACTGTTATGCACAGAAGGAAAGCATTTACATTAATCGAGCTTTTGGTTGTGATTTCGATAATTGCGATGCTGATAGCGATATTGCTGCCGACTCTACAAAGAGTTCGAAACCAGGGCAGGGCGGTTGTCTGTCAGGCGAACCTCAAGCAGTGGGGAACAATACTATATCTGTACACACAGGATAACATGGGACGTTTCCCCGATAATAGTAGAGACGCCATTGGGCTTCTCCGCGGCTCGGCCCCAAACGAAGACGACCCGAACGAACTTGCTTTATATCATCGCATCAGCACCGAAGGTCTCGCATGCTGTCCTATGGCCGTGAGGATCCGTCCCAATGCAAGGTTCGGTACTTGGAATGGGGTGAGCGGAACACCTGGTTCAACATTTGAGGCCTGGGAGATTACAAAACCCGGCCCGCCTTTTCGCTTTAGCTACGGATTTAACAACTGGTTAATCAGCTACCCGTTCAGGCTTTTTATCCGATCAAAGCACAATCCACTTGGCCAGGAGGTCCTTTCTTTCGGAGGAAAAAGCAACATTCCAGTTCTTCTGGATTGCAAAAACTATTGTAGTGCGCCCGGCTCGAACGATCGCCCTCCGATTAGAACGAATTTCGGCGGCAGCGGCGGTATGCAAAACTTCTGCATTAACCGGCATGGACAATATATAAACAGTCTTTTCCTTGACTGGTCGCTTAGAAGAATCGGGCTTAAAGAGTTGTGGACGTTGAAATGGCACGAGGAGTTTAACACGTCCGGCCCCTGGACAAAGGCTGGCGGTGTCCTGCCGTCCGACTGGCCACAGTGGATGAGAAGCTTCAAGGATTACTGAGGAAAATGAGAAAACCTAACGCCTTTACATTAATTGAGCTTTTGGTTGTGATTTCGATAATAGCGATGCTGATCGCGTTGCTTATTCCTGTTCTTCGGGCCACGAAAGAACGAGGCCAGCGTACGGTTTGTCTGAGCAATCTTAAGCAGCTTACCCTGGCGTGGATTGCGTTTGCCGAAGAGAACGACAGTAATATAGTTTTAGGCATCGCTCACTTGTGGAGTGGACATGGGGACCCGAGTACAGGGGAGATGGTGGTGATTACGAGAGGCTGGCTTGGGCGAGCTTTTCTCCCTCAAAACAGCCGGGATCGTGCTGTTATGTTGGCGCATGAAGACAAGGGCGCACTGTGGCCCTGGATTAAGGATGTGGATATCTACCGCTGTCCCCGGGGCTTAAAGGGGCACGCAGCGACATATTCCACGGTCGTATCGGCACGCGGATGCACCGTGGAAGGAACGTATTATGAAAAGTTCGTGGACGGCTCAAGTATTTCGGCAGTCGGCAAGCGCGTCGGGAGCACAGTACTGCGTTTGACCAAACTTACGGACATCTTAAGCCCCGGTGCGGGCCAGCGGGCAGTTTTTATCGATCAGCGCCATATACCGAGCGGCAATGACTTCTACGTTCACTATCTTTACCCGAAGTGGGAGTGGCACTGCCCTCCTCCGATTCACCATAACGGCGGTATGACGATCTCTATGGCGGACGGGCATGCTGAGTATTGGAAGTGGAAGGGCCGTGAGACATTGAATTACCCCCGTGAGCGTATACCTATGGGTAATTTGTTCAGTGAAGTGTTTGCAAAACCGGCAGGAGAAATCCGGCATGAGAACCCTGAGCCGCAAACTGAGGACGGGATGTATGACCTGCAAAGACTGCAAAGGGCAACATGGGGCAGGTTGGGGTATTAGGCGAGGCAGGAGAAGAAGATATGGCTGGTTTGAATACGAATGTTAGTTTGTCGGAACACCGCAGGCGGGGCGGCGGATGTCCAATGCCGCTGATTTTAGTACTGGCTGTTTTTTTATTTGGCCGGGCAGGCGGGGCGGAATTCGGCGGCGGCACGGGGATTCCTGATGATCCGTATCTGATTTACACAGCAGAGCAGTTGAACGAGATTGGCACTGATTTAGAGAACCTTAATAAGCACTTCAAGCTGATGAATGATATCGATCTGGGCGGTTATACGGGAGAGGATTTTAACATCATCGGAACTTCCTATAGTCAACGCTTTAGTGGAGTATTCGATGGTAACGGCAAGAGAATCCACAATTTTACCTACACGTCAAAAGATAGAGACTACGTAGGCCTTTTCGGATCTGTCGGAAGGAAAAATGCGTTGATCAAGAATTTGGGATTGATTGACGTTAATATCGATGCTGGAGAAGGTCAGAATGTCGGTTCCCTGGTTGGCAACCTGCGTGAAGCAACTATCAGAGGCTGCTACGCGCGGGGCGGCAGTGTTTCCGGCGACAATGATGTCGGTGGTCTGGTCGGGTATATTCAAGAGAGTTCAATCGCTGATTCCTATACTGCCGTGACTGTTTCTGGTGGAAATTATGTCGGGGGTTTGGCGGGACATAATTGGGACTTTACCGTACGGTTCGGAGAAAAATCCACCAATATGATATCCAATTGCTGTTCGACAGGCAGTGTTTTGGGGAAGATTAGTGTCGGTGGTTTGGTGGGGAACAATCACGAAGGTAAAATCTTCAATTGCTATTCGAGCGGCAACGTTATTTCAGACCGTGATAGTGCTTGGATACATGGCGGCCTGGTGGGCCGTAATTCTGAGGGCACAATCACTAACTGCTATTCAACCGGAAACGTTTCAGGAGCTATGGATGTCGGCGGTCTGGTCGGACACAATACCCAGTCGGGCAAAATCACCAACTGTTTTTCAACAGGGATTGTTACCGGAAGGCGTCAGGTTGGCGGTCTGGTGGGAAGTAATTTCGACGGAATGGTTAACGCTTCCTTCTGGGACAGCCAGGCCAGCGGCACAAACATTATGTGCGGAGAGCAAATGAGGGGAACAGGTTGTGATGATGGTAACGGCATGACTACGGCGCAAATGCAGACGGGGGGTACGTTTTTGGAGGCGGGCTGGGATTTCGTGGCTGAGAGAGAAAACGGTGTCGAGGAAATCTGGAGCATCTGTGATGGACTGGATTATCCGAAATTAGAATGGCAATTCATCACTGGAGATTTTGACGGCAACTACAGAGTGAACTTCGTGGATTTCGCTATCTTTGCCGAACGCTGGCTTTCGAGCGACAGCGGTTTTCTCGGGTGCCGCGGGGCTGATCTTACCAACGACGGCAAAGTCGGCATCGATGATCTGAGAGAGTTCGCCAGCAACTGGCTGGCCGAGGGCATCCCAAGTCCGACGGCAGTCGTTTGCCTTATCATCGACGACTTTGAGTCATATAACGACCTCGATCCCAGTGACCCCGAGAACAACAGGATATTTGACACGTGGTTAGACGGATACGACAATCCACTGACAAACGGTTCTGTCGTTGGTAATACCAATCCCCCTTACGCCGAACGAAATATTGTTTATTGCGGCGAACAGTCGATGCCCTATTATTACAATGCCATTTTCAAAGTTGCCAAAGCAGAACTGAGGCTAAGCCCTCCGCAGAATTGGGCGGAGAAAGGGGCCGAGGTGTTATCGCTCTGGTTTCATGGTGACTCGATGAACGGTGTTACGCCCATGAGTGTCGTTCTCAATGGCAGTACAGCAGTCTATCACGATAATCCTGAGGCGACACGTATAAAGACCTGGACGGAGTGGATTATCGGCCTGCAGGAGTTTACTGATGTTGACCTCGCCAACATCAGTTCTATCGCCATTTGTCTTGGTGACCAGAGCAAACTACAGGCCGGAGGTACCGGAAAGATATTCTTCGACAACATCCGACTTTACCGAAGCAAATAAAAAATCCGAATACGGCGAATCCCTGGACGAGAGCCGGGAGTGTCCAGCCGTCCGACTGGCCGGAGTGGATGCTGATTATAACCTTTCCCTGCATGTGCCCTGGAACAAGCCTTTTTCTAATAATATAAGGCAATTTGCCGCTGCGACAGTCACGAAACCACTCAAAACGATATAGTTTTCTCTTGACTTTTTTGGCCCAATCGAGTACACTGATATTTGTTTAGGATGGGTGGTGTAGAATTTCTATTAGTGTCCTCTGAAAATATCTGCTCCATCAAAACAACCGTCCTCTGTGCTTTTTTTATATGTTCACAGCCGGAAGTAAAGGCAAGATGTGAAATGAAGGTCCGATATTGCCGGGCTTTGAAGTATTGATAATAATCCAAAAGAAATCAGGTGGAGAAATGATGAAAGCGAAACTATGTATTTTGACTGTGATTCTATTGCTTGGGTCCGCTCCTGCTTTTGCTGAAACCTACTCGATAGAAGCGTTCCAGTTCTCCCAGCCTCAAATAGCTGATTGGGTTG
>JACKQG010004480.1_pt1 | contig 16167 bp, 15 predicted proteins | sample 8237621 | NCBI WGS metagenome assembly JACKQG01 (sample SAMN15677084, study PRJNA649215) | marine metagenome | biome: marine; feature: Black Sea; material: saline water; isolation source: suspended particulate matter (SPM) from the Black Sea western gyre | collected 2013-06-09/2013-06-10 | depth... | reverse complement strand
TTTTTTTCCTTCGCCTTCGCCTCAGCCTTCGCCTGCACTTTAGTGCGTTATGTTTGTTACCAAATTTGTTAATGAATTTTTTATTAATTTTATTTGTAAAAATTCCAACGAATAATACAATAATTGTCAGTAATATAGAAGTAAAATAATTAGGTAACATGATTGTTTATATCCAAAGAAGTTTGTCATATTATACTATAATTTTGGAATCCAAGTACTAATTCCTTTCATTTTGAAACAAACGTATGGATTAAGAATAATTAACATGAATGAAGCAGATTTTAAAAATGTTATCATTTGAAACTTATAGATAAATTTTATTTTTCTAATTTTTGACGTGCCTTAAATATTGTTTTCCCACCAAAAAACACAACACAAGAAACAAACACTCCAAAAACACTCGGCTGCACCGTTTCCTTGAATGGTGTATTCATATAGAGAATCGTGGCAATAGTGGAGATTAACATGGTGATAAAGATTAAATTGTTGATCTGTTTTGATCGAAATTTGGAAAACACGCCAATGATTACGGGTAATATTATTCCGGGCGCCCAAAGATTATAGGTCAACAGCAAAAGATCAATCACATTTGGTAAAACAAGCGCCAATGCAATTCCTAGAATGCCAAGAGAAACTGAGCTGAATCTTGCTATAAGTAGTCCTTTTTTGATATCCGGATTTTTTTTGGCAATGTATTCTTCATAAAGGTCTTTGACAAAAATTGCTGTTGAAGAATTCAGAATAGAATCAGCCGACGACATGACCGCACTCATCAACGCGGCGATGATCAATCCGCCGACAAAAGGATTATTCAATTTAAGAATTGTTTTTGGCAACGCCATTTCCGAATCAATGTCTGGAAAATGGATGCGCGCATAAAGTGCGATAAAAAATAAAACGACCGGAAAAGTAAAGGCTAAAAACAGACCTGCGCCTGCAATCCCTATTTTGGTTTCTTTGATTGTTTTACCGACACAATATCGCGTGGCATAACCTGGCGCAAAAGTCTCGCCCAAAAGAAAGGCAAGAAAGGTCGTGATTAAAAACAGCCAACCTTTGCCGCCTTCGATTTGAAAGAAAGTTTCCGGAACTGAAAAGCTATTAATTGTTGGATTATTTGCTATTAAGTCGGGAACACACAAAAAAAGCGTAAAAGCAAATCCAAGAATAAGAATAATGAATTGATAAACATCAGTGTGAATAACAGCAAGCAGTCCGCCGGCAGTACTGTAAAGGATTACCATGCCGCCGCCAATAATAACTGCCCAAAGATAGGGGACATTGGGGATCATGGTAGTAATTATTTTACCGAAAGCCACCATTTGTGCGCCCAATACGCCAACTGAAAATAAAAGTGATAACAAAAAAGCGACAAAGCGACTTTTGGGTCCAAATCTAAAACCAAAAAATCCAGCCACTGTGTAGAGTTCTGCTTCTCTGAAGCGGGGCGCAACAAATAATCCGGAGAATAGAAAATGTATGTACCAGCCAGAAGAAACGACCAGCATCAGGATTCCCCATTCATAGGTTCTGCCAATGGCACCGATTGATGCGCCACCGCCGATTACCGTTGCTCCCATGGTACAAAGGAGAAAGAACCAACCGATATTTCTGCCGGCAACTAAAAAATCATCACTGTTTTTGATTTGTTTTGATTTGCGAATACCTTTGCTAAGAATGAAAATGAAATAAGCAACAATGATAACGTACTGGATCCAGAGATTGGGCATTAACAAATCCCCCAGTTTTTAAATAATTCAAAGAGATTATTACCACCATCAAAAACAGCCATTTGCGCTGGTTCGGCTCTTAAGTTATCCAATTGTTTTGTCTTGAAGTGATAGGAATTATCTCCCCAGAATTCATTGGTCAAATTGTCTAAATGGTCAAAGCTGTACCAATTCGATTCGTAATTGGAAAAGGTTTTTATCTGCCCGGTTTTTAAAACCAGTGCTGTTTTTTCCGGATGCCGTTTTAATGTATGTCCGTCTTTTATTTTAAATCCTTGATTATCATAAACGTCAACGACAAGTTTATTGTTGTTGCTGCTATTAGCTAATTTATATTCCCTGGCGATTTGTTTGTATTTTTCTGAAGCGTAAGTCTCCGGTTCCATCCACCAGGGTTGACCGGAAACATCCAACGTCGATTCGTATTGACCCAATCCATAGCTTTCCAAATATTCCTGTTGATAGCAGGATATGATTGCAATGCCACCGGCAGATTCAACAGCCCGGCGCATTGATTTGAATAATTCAATTGCGCCTTCGGGACCTTGCATTACGCCAATAGAATTTACTAAACAGATAGCAACGGGCAGGATGTTTTTAGGCTCTTCTTTTAATTCAAAAGCAGATCCCTGCTCAAAATTCATTCGCACTGACCGCTGATAACCTAATCCTGCATCTTTTAATTTCGCTTCAGCCAATCGGATCATTTCCATTGAGAAGTCTATTCCCCAGACCTCTTTCAGTTTTTGAGCTAAAAGCGGGTCATAAGCAAAATCCTGGTTACTCTTTTTTAATTCGGCTAATTGATAGTCTGATTGCAGTTCCGACATCAATTTTGTTATTTTTGCTCCATAGCGTAAATGAAGCCGCCCTGAACCACAACCGATATCCATTAATTTAATGGGACGATTTTGTGTTTTTGCTAAATGGTGAAGCAATCGATCCAACATATCCTCTTCAAAATTTTCAAATGCTAATATGTCAGGGTGCCCGCCAACAATATGTTTTTCATAAGTTGCAGCGCATTCATCCCAGGTATCTTTGTCTTTTTCATATTTCTCTTTTAGATCTGGCATAATGTTATTTTTCTCCTCTGATTAGCCTCAATTCTAAATAATTATTATTAAACCCTAATTTTTTAAATAGTTTCACCTTTGGATCTGATTTGGCTAAATGCAATTTTATATTTCCACCAGCGCAACCAACTGCTTCTTCAATTAATCGAGTTGTTATTCCTTTGCCACGATATTTCTGGTGAATGCAGACATAAACAAACATATATTCGGGCATTATTCCCATTTTATCAATTTTAATCGACACAATAGTTCCGATTATCTTGTCATTAATTGTAGCTAAAATCACAAAACCTTTACCTCGTGGATCTGCTGATAATGCGTAATCAACAGCGGTGTTAATGATTTCTTCTGTATCGCTATATGGCTTCAAGTGCATTTTCAAAAAATTAACAATATCATAAAAATTGATCGGGTCCGGCAATTCCTTTTCGGTCTGGTAATAGTTAATGTTTATATCATCTTTGATTGATTTCTGGTCAACAGTGATTTCGGTTGAAATGTCATCGTTATTCGTCTCATAAATTCTGCCGATACTTTTTCCAAAACGAGTCATTAGTTCTGCGGCAATGGTGCCGGATTTTTGGGCGATTTCATTCATAGAAGTGTAAAATCCGTTTTCCCGCCCCACAATCATTCCCTCATCACCAATCTTCACATTTGGGATATCGGTAATATCAATCATTGCTGCATTCATGGAGATTGACCCGATAAACGGCGCTTTTTGGTCTTTAATTAAAACATAGCCTGCTTTAGTAATTTTGCGATCCAGTCCATGATAATAGCCCAATGGTATGGTGCCAATTACTGAATCTCGTTTTAATCTGCCTGCAGAATGATAACCAAGGCGGCTTCCCTTTTCCAAATGTCGGATCTGGACTAATTCGGTTTTTAAACTCATTACCGGTTTTAGAGGAGTGTGAATTCTACCATCGTTATATTGTTCGGGCGGTAACACGCCATACAAAAGTATGCCCAGACGGACACCATCGGCAATTGTTTCTGGCTGAGCTAAAAATGTTGTACTATTAGCAAAGTGTAAACATTTTGGATATATTTGTTTTTTGTTTAATTTTTTAGCAATTGTGTTTAATTTGCTGTATGATTCTCTAGCACTAATCGGATCCCTGGGTTGTCCGTATATTCCTTGTAAAATCAGGTGCGGTTGTTTATTGGCTTGCTCAGCTATTTTGACGACCTTGGAAGGTGCAATTCCCATCCGGTTTAAACCAACATTTACGTTCAGATGAATTTTACATTCTTTCCCCATTTGTTTGGCAGCATCTTCCAAATATGGCAAAATTGATTGATGGATCACAGTAACGCTTAAATCATTTCGCACAGCCAGCTCTGCCATCCATTCCGGTATTGGATTCATAACGAGAATTTCGCCATTTATATTTTCAATGCGCAGTGATATTCCTTCCTGGGGTGTTTCAACCGCAAAATGAGTACAACCAACTTCTGTTAAACTTATTCCAACTTCTTTGATCCCGTGTCCATACGCATCAGATTTTAGAACAGCGTATAATATTGTGTCCCTAGGAAGTTTTGATTTAAGATACTTATAATTTGACTTTAACGCATCCAAATCAATTAACAACTTATTCCAGGGATCTTCATATTCCTTTGGTATAGCAGGAGGCGATAAACTGTTTGTATTATTATTTTTCATTTTTTATTTAATAATCGTTATGAAAAAAAAAATTAACATTCGTCAAATTTTATAACGATTAAAAATCTCCTTTCTTGTCGGACAATTACAGGTATAGTTACTGCCAAAAGAGACCATATAATTACAATTTTTTTCAGGCGTGTATTTGACAAAAAGAACGGTACCACCAACGTTTTGTTCAACTTCGCAACAAGCTCGTGTTTTTTGGTTAAAGCAAGAAAAATTTGTTTTACATTCGGTAGTTTTTTTTATGGTCTCGTTTTTAATTTTTAGTGACATTTGGATAAACTCCCTATCAAAGTTAAGGCTATTTTTATAATAAATTTCTCATTTAATATGGAACTATCTGAGTACTTAATTTAAAATTTTTACCAATTGGATATCATAAATAATTTCTTTTCCTGCTAAATCATGGTTACCATCTACTATTACTTTTTGATTTTCAACCTTAATAACTTTCATACTCAACGTATTTCCATTTTTTAATTTTAAATCATATCTCTCTCCAACCTTTGGCGTAATTTTTTTAATATTATCAATATAAAATGCAAACACTAGTTCTTTATTATATATACTATATGCTTTTTCAGGAGGAAGGCTAAAGCTATTTGTTTCTCCTTCTTGCATTCCCTATATTGGATCCTGGATGGTTCGGCTCATATCATCATTTCCCAGTTGATATCTTTGAGGATCCTTATTCTGAGTAGATCGGATAACTCGACCATCATTTAGCTTTTCAGTGAAATGCAATAATATTGTATCACCGATTTGTGCTTTTCTTGTTTCAGCTTCTTGTTCTGAAGTTCTCATTTATTTATTCCTTGTAATTCACTAATATTTTGCTTTATAAAAATTATGTAATCTGAACCGGGAATCCCTAAAATTATGAGTTTTATGCCAATCCTCTTAAAATTCACAATTTGTCTTTAAATAAATTTTTCATTTCGAATATTGATTTATTTAAAACTCCTTTTTAATTCGAGAGTTAAGGACTAAAATATTAACATTAGTCAAATGCAATAACGGTTAAAAATTTCTTTCCTTGTCGGACAATTGCATATATGGTTATTACCCAAAATCATTTTATAATTACAATGTTCTTTATTCGTACAATAGATGAAAAGGACAGAACCATTAATACGATATTCAACTTTACAACAGACCTGATTATGAGTGGATAAACAAGCAAAATTCTTTTTACATTTGGTCGTTTTTTTTATGGTCTCTTGTTTTATCTTGATTTGCAGCAGCATTTGATTTTTTTTATATAGGATTTGATTTTTGCAAGTGCTCAATCTAAGTATATTGAAATTGTCGATTAATATTTCAATGTTGTGCATCAAGTAAATTTGCACCTTCAAAATCCGCTGAATTTACATTAACTTTGCGCAAGTTTGTATTAGTCAAATTCGCTCCACAAAATAGGGTATCGATAATTTTTGCTTTATTTAAATTTGCTTCTTCCAGGTTTGAAAATACTAATATTGCCTTATTCAAAATAGCGCCTGTTAAATCTGCTCTAGAAAAATTTGAATATGATAATATACAACAGCTAAAGTTAGTAAATTTACAAATTGAATTTTTAAAACTCACATACCGTAAATCTTCTCCTGTAAAATCCAAATGTGATAAATCGAATCCATCAAGATTTCTCTTTTCTTTTAACAAGTCTAAAATTTGTTCTTTTGTATTAGCCATATTTAATTCTCTTAATAAATTATGTCAACATTAATAAAATTTATTTTTAAATGTAAAAATAGAATATGGGAGTAGTCAAACTATTTTTTGATTATTTTCACTAATTCAATATCATAATTAATATCCTTACCAGCCAATAGATGATTTCCATCCAAAGTCACTTTGCCTCCTCTAATATCTATTACCCTGACTTTCAGGTATTTATCCTCTTTCAATTTTACACGATAGTGATTATTTATTTTTGGTTTTTCATTTTTAAAGTTGCTCATGTTAGCTTCAAACACCAATTGTTTTTCATAATTTCCGTAAGCTTTCTGAGCCGGAATAGTAAAAGATTTTTTTTCTCCCTCAGCCATACCAACAATTTCGACTTCAACAGGACGAATAAAATCATGATTTCCCAATTTGTACATCTCAGGCTCTTCCCTTTTTCTTGACGTTCGAATCATTCGTCCATCATTAAGTTTTTCAGAATAATGTATCAGAATCTCATCCCCGATTTTTGCTTTTTTAATGTCTGTATTTACCATCTTATTTCCTTTCAATATATAATTGTAATTATAACCATATTTTGATTTTATTTATCATTTTGAAGGAGAAATCCCCTGAATAAGAATTTTTTTTCCTGCTTTTTTAAATTTTACGTTTATTTTTTCAGTTTCTCCATTTCCAGTAATTATTTTTGTTATTCTTCCAATGTCATCAAAAATCCTATGATATAATATTTGTCCCTTTAAAAATGTTTTTGATGGATCATATTCAAGCACTTTGTCATTAATCTTTGTCTTTACTTTCGATTTTCCTTTATGCTTCTTCAACTGTTTTTCTTTAATCTCATATTTTGCCAGTTCATCGATAGTTACCAATGTGTTTGATGAACAGCTGCTACATTGCAACCAATAACTTTTATCAGATGGTCCTTGTCTCATTAATTTCATATAAGTTTTTTCTTTACATTTTTGACAATATTGATAAATCTCTCCGATTCGATATTTTATCATTTCTTATATTTCCTACCAATTAATGTTTTTGTATTACCTTAATTTTGCATCTATAATAGTCAAACCCCGATTTTCTTTATTTAAATAACTGTGGTGCAAAATCGTGTATTAATTATATTGCTACACATTCCAAGCTTTTATTCAACAATTCAATAATTGTTTTAATATTCACAGGAAAATCAAAAAAGGATGTTGCCCCTGCTTTCAATGCTTCATGTTTCATGTTTGACTTTTTAAAGTCTATAATAATTATTGGTGTTTTTTTCTTAAAGTCCTTTACATTTAAAATAAGTTCAATTGCATCCGATCCTTGTAGGCTAAATTGAGCGATAATGCTTTCAAACGAATTTTTCCTTGTTAATTGAGTCGCCTCTATTACATCAGTAGCAAGGATTAATTCATATTCATTAATAACCAATTCCTGGATTAATTTTTCTCTGAAAAAAGATTTTTCCATTACTAATAGAATTTTTAATTTATTCATTTAATGAAAATACCTGATCTTAAAAACAATTGTTTATTCAAATGTTTTACTTCATCTTTGCAAAGACGGTGCCAGGTGAATAATAAAATAAAAATCCCGCTTCAGTAATTAAAAGCGGGATTGTGTAATGTTTGGTTAATGTTATGTTATTAAAAGGAATAGCTACGAAGCTAAAGAAGTGCTAGTAGAAAATAGTTGGTTTATTTTACAGCAATGTTGTTATATTAGCACAGTAAACTATAATTTTAACGAAGAATTAAAGTGGTAGTGTAAATAATATGCACACAACATCTAATTGTTTATCAAACATGTAAATATAGTTCTCATTATTAAAGGGTAAAAACAAAAAGTGTGCATATTTTTCTCACAACATTATTCTATTCCAAAGTTGTGAAGCTTATTGTACAGGGCTCTTCTGCTAATACTTAAAATCGCGGCAGTTTTTTTTCTATTGCCATTAGTCATGGCTAATGTTTTTACAATGATCTTTTTTTCAGCGTTTTGTAAGGTAATTCCTATGGGAATCGTTAAATATTTTTTATCTTTTTTTGATCTTTTTATTCTCTCTGGTAAATGATTAAAATTTACATAATCCTGTTTACAAATTAGTACTGCTCTCTGAATAACGTTTTTTAATTCTCGCACATTTCCGGGCCAGGAATATTCTTCAAAAGTATCATAAGCATCTTGTTGAAATCCCTTTATCTTTTTGTCAAATTCTTTACAAGCAAAATGTAATAATTCGTCAGCAAGAATTTTTACATCGCCCTCCCTTTCTCTCAATGGAGGAAGAGTAATTGTAAAAACACTTAACCGATGAAACAAATCTTCCCTGATAATAGAATCATTTTGAACAGTCGCCGATGTTAGCTCCTCATTACTGGCTGCGATTACTTTGACGTCTGTTTTAATGAATTTTCTTCCACCGATTCTCTGAAATTTTTTAGTTTCTAAAACCCGCAATAGGCTGATTTGAGTCGCTTCGTCCATACTGCTGATTTCATCCAAAAATATTGTACCACCAGCCGCTTGCTCAAAGGTACCAATCTTTGTTTCTGTTGCTCCAGTAAAAGCGCCCTTTTGATGACCAAATAGTTCACTCCCAACTAATTCACGAGAGATCGCACCTGTGTTAACGGGAATGAAAGGGCCATTAGATCGGTTGCTTCTTTTGTGAATAGATTCTGCAACCAGTTCTTTTCCAGTGCCGCTTTCCCCTAATATTAAAACAGTTACCTCATTTGAAGCTGATTCTTGAATACGTCGGAACACCAGCCTCATCTGTGGGCTATTGCCTGTCAATTTATCAAATTTATTAATGTTTGAATTAGTGAAGTCTGACATTATGAAAAAAAGAGTTGTTAAATTTTGTTGAGACCGTGATTTATAGAAACCTTATTAAAGCACTTAATATAATATATATACTCATCACAAAGTGGTTTTGAGATTTTTCAAGTTTCTACAAAAATGAAAAATACTTTTTTTGCTTTTTCTAATTAATTTTATTATATTTAGCCTAAAGATTGTAATAATTAAACATCGGGCTAAATATCATGGAAATACCACTATCAGAAAATAATTTAATTGAGTTAAAAAATTTACATAAAAAGATAAAAAATAAGAAACAAGCTGATCGTATAAAAATAATATTATTATTCAATAAAGGATATACCAAAAAAGAAATAGCTTCAAATATATTAATTAAAGAAAATACAGTTAGTTATTGGATAAATAAATTCAAGTCAAGTTTAAGCATTGACGATTGGCTTAAAAATAATTATAAATCATACTGGGGGAAATTAACCTCAAAACAATTATCATTAGTCCAAAATTATATTAGAGAAAATATTATTATTGATCTAAAACAAGTAATCACTTATGTAAAAGAGCACTTTGAAGTAGATTATTCATAAGTGGAATGAATCATTTAATCCATTCACTTGGATTTTCATTTAAACAACTGAGCCTTTTCCCAACAAAAGCTGTAAAAGCATGGATTGAAAAAGGAACTATAAAATATATCAGAACGAATACTGGACGAAACCGCTTAAATTTAAATGGAGCATATAACCCAAATAATCAAGATGTTATAATTAGAGAAGATTACACCATTAATGCACAATCAACAATTAAACTCTTTAAACAAATAGAAACACAATATCACAATGCAAATTCGATTTATGCGTTTTCTGACAATGCAAAGTATTATAAATGTAAATTAATAACAGAATATTTAAAAACTTCAAGAATTAAGCTCATATTTTTACCTCCCTATTCGCCCAATTTAAATCTAATTGAACGATTATGGAAATTTATGAGAAAGGAAGTAATAAACACAACCTATTATCCTGATTTTCAAAGCTTTAAAACAGCAATAAGAAACTTTTATGAAAATATTGATAAATATAAAAAGGAGTTAAAACAATTCATTGGAAATAAATTTCAATTAATTGATGTTAATATCAAAACCACTTTGGCTTGAGTATAACTATTATTATTATTAAAGTCAATGCAAAACATTAAAACTTTTAAAAAGAAAAAGCGACACGCCAAAAAAATTGGATTAATCCTTGAAAAAGAGTAATTAGTTTATTATATTTGAAAGTGAAAAAATTATGCAATTAGAATAGAGAGGATTAAAAATTATGCGTAGGCTATTGATTGTATCAAATCGACTTCCCACAAGTATTTCCAAGAGAAGATAAAATAATTTGATTTAATCATAAAAAAACTTGACTTTTTGATAAATAATTAATACTTTCCAGTTTGAAAAATTTAGCTTATGATAGAATTATAACGTATAAAAATGTGAGGATTTAAGATGAAAAGAACATTTCAACCGAGTAGAAGAAAAAGAGTGAATAAACATGGTTTCAGGGAGAGAATGAGCAGCAAAGCAGGCAGAGTGGTTTTGAAAAGAAGAAGGGCAAGAGGCAGGAAAAAACTAACCGTGAGTGATGAATAAAGCGTGATCTTATGATTGCGGAACCGACAGATTTGAAATTACGCAAAAATGAAATTCTTCGAGGCAGGATAAGTTTTGATAATATCTTCAAAAATGGAGAATGGATTCCAGGAAAATATAGTTCGGTTTTATATGTTAAATCAGGTTCAAGAAAAGTTGGTTTTGTTGTTTCAAAAAAAATAAAAAAAGCAGTTATTAGAAATAGACAAAAAAGGTTATTGAGAGAAATTTTTCGGTTAAATAAAAAAAGGTTTCCCGAGTCGTTTCATATCGTTTTGTTGACAAAAGGACTCACAGATGACTTTTTTTTATTGAAGCAGGATGTCCTGAATTTATTGGAAAAAATTAAAACCTGATTTTTTTTGTTCTCTTCAGGGGGTGGGATAGATTATATTGCACACCTTCGAATATGTAACATATTGATTTGTAGCAAATAAAAATTAAAAGGGGAATTGGGTTTTATCCCACCCCCTTAACGGGGCAAATCAATTTATAATTGTAATTAGCCTTAATTATGAAATATGTTTTTATATATTTAATTAAGTTTTATCAAAAGGCGATATCGCCTTTTTTTTTGCCATCGTGTCGATTTTATCCTACGTGTTCGGAATACTCTGTTCAAGCGCTAAAAAAATATGGAGTAATCAAGGGGGCGTTTTTGTCTACGTGGAGATTTTTGAGGTGTAATCCTTTTAATAAGGGTGGCTATGATCCGGTGAAATAAGTAGTATCAAGGTCGAGATCAAGAAAAAATTTAAAATGGATTTTTTGTAGCCACTCAAAAATATATGACAAAATAAATAGTGAAACAGAAAGTTGTCAGAAATTTGCATTAAAATTAGCAGAATAATTTATAGCAGAATAATAAAAAATATAGTGTATAATAATTCTGCTATAAATTATTCTGTGAAAAAATCACCTTAATATTATAGCGAATAATTTTCTTACCACCTATTATTAAGAGAATATAATTTTTTCTTGATCTTAATCTCGACCTTGATCTTAATCTAGTTGCAAAATTATTCGTAAAATAACATATCATTTAAATTTATAGAAATTCTGGTTCATCCAGGTTAGGAAATAAGAATGGATAAAAAAACAATTTTTGCATTTCTGCTAATCGGATTTATTTTAATTCTGACTCAGACAGACTTTTATCGTGATAAGATATTAAAGCTGCCGCCAAAGCCGGTTGTCACCGAAACTCAACCGGATAGTAGTTTTTCGATTAATGATTCTGCCAGCAAACCAGGGACTGTGCGCGAAACAAGTCCAATTCAAAAACCAGTTAGGGATGTCCCTGAGCCGGAGACATATAAAATAGAAGAAAGTGAGTTGGCGTTGCTTTTAAACCGTGATAAAGATACCCGGTTTGAAGATATTGTTATAGATGCGGATTTATACACAGCCAGAATTAATCCAAAGGGTGCTGTGGTATCAAGCTGGAAGCTGAAGAAATTTAATTACAATGGCGATGAGAGTGTCGAGTTAATTGAAAAAGAAGACGGCAACCTGGGATTCTTTTTTATTAACCAGGAAGATACTTTAAACACCTATAATGCTTATTTTAAACCAGATAAAAACGCCATCACCTTTGAAGGAAAAAATGAAGTTGAATCAGTCAGGTTTGTGTTAGACCTTGGAAATAATCGCCAGGTAATAAAGACGTTTACTTTTTACAAGAGTGAATATATCTTTGATCTGAATATAGATATAATAGAGTTGGCGACTGAATTTGATAAAAGTCAATATTTTCTGGCATGGCAGTCGGGATTAAAATATACCGAGTTAGATTACTCAAACAGTATCAGCAAGGAAGATATTGAAGGCTCAAAGGCGTATGTTTACCAGGGAGAAAGTAAGGAAGAGTTGAAGTTGCCGGCCAAGCCTTATCAAACGAAGTCCCGTTCAGATTTTAGCGGTGTTGTTGATTGGGCAGCGATAAGAACCAAATATTTTGCCATGATAATCCTTCCTGATAAGGATGATGAAATTGAACCGGAACTGATCGGCAAAACAGCGCCACTGTACCGGGATCCGGATCTGAAGGATAGGGTTAAAAAAGAATTTTCTCTCCTTTTGAAAAATAAAATTTCTCCATCAGATAATATTAAGTCTGTTTCCCAACACTTCCGGGTTTACTTTGGCCCGCTGGATTATTATATTATTAAGGATTACCACCCAACACTGGCAAAAATAATGGATTTCGGTTTTACTTTGTTCCGACCTTTTGCCAGGGGAGTTCTATGGTCTTTTATAAATTTACACAAAATCATACCCAATTATGGAATAGTTTTGATAGTTTTTTCAATATTGATCAAAATTCTTGTTTGGCCATTGACGAGAAAAAGTTATGCTTCAATGCACAGAATGCAGACCCTGCAGCCGAAATTGACTGAGCTGAAAGAAAAATATGCAAAAGATCCGCAGCGCGTGAATAAAGAAACAATGAAGCTTTACAAACAAGAAGGGGTCAACCCGGTTGGCGGGTGCTTGCCGCAGCTTATTCAGATGCCGCTTTTGATAGCGATCTTTATCGTTTTTAGAAATACAATAGAACTCCGGGATGCGTCGTTTTTTTGGTGGATAAGCGATCTTTCCGCGCCGGACACAATTTATAAGCTTCCGTTTTCCATTCCATTCTATGGAAACTTTGTGAATGTGCTCCCCATTATTATGGGTATTACCATGTTTTGGCAGCAAAAAATGACAATGAAGGATCCAAAACAAAAGATGATGGTCTATATGATGCCGATATTTTTCACGCTGATTTTTAACTCGTTTCCATCGGGACTTAATTTATATTATGCTCTATTTAACGTGTTCTCCATCGCGCAACAGAAGTGGGCGCCTGAAAAAAAAGAACAGCAACCGCAGGTTGTCGCAACTAAAAAAGTACCGGTAAAAACGAAACAAATAAAAGGTAAGAATAAGCGAAATAAAAACGGATAAGTTTCTAATTTGAAAAGAAACGAAATTTAAAAAGCCCTGTCGAGTTTTATTGGTGGGGCTTTTTGTCTATTGTGCCCACAGTGATTTTGTTTCTGGTATTAGTATGTTCTTTTTCAACGCTAAAAATGAATATCAACTTTTGCATAGCGCATGGAGCATGGTGCAACAAGATGCAAATAATCTCTGCAGAGACGCACCCTTCGAGCATAAAAAAAACGCGGAGTGCTCGAAGAGAGCAGGATTAATGATAATTTATCAATAGCTCAAATTAATGAGCTTTTCTTTTGTTGCTTTTTTTCAGTGTCTTTCTTTGAGTGCTTCGCTACTTTGCGGTGCCTAAAGTTTGGCTCCAAAAAACACTACCGAGATGCAGAGAGCGCAAAGTATACATTTTTCCGCTATGCGCCCTGCTCTTTGCGCCATGCATTCGGGATGACCGATAATTCACTGAAAACAACCGGGCAAAAGTTGCAAAACAATCCTTAAAAAGAATAAAATGAAAGATTATATTTTAGACGATACCATTGCCGCAATTTCAACGCCGCCGGGGCATGGGGCAATTGCGATTATTCGATTGTCAGGAACAGGGGCTTTTTCAATTGCAAAAGAAATTTTCAGGTCGGATGAAAATTTTGAAAAATTAGCTCCCTGGCGAACTGCGTTTGGAAAAATATATGACAATAAGGACGAAATCGATGAAGTTATTCTTGTAAAATTTGCTCGCCCCAATTCATATACCAAAGAAGACATGGTGGAAATCAACAGTCACGGAGGCGGATATGTCAGTCGCAGAATATTGGAATTGTTGCTGGACAAGGGAGCAAGGCTTGCAGGGCCGGGTGAGTTTACACTTCGTGCATTCCTGAACGGACGAATGGATCTCTCCCGCGCAGAAGCCGTGTCTGATTTAATCCAGGCGCAAACAGAGCTCAGTCTTCAAACAGCGTTGAACCAGTTGGATGGCAAGCTGTCCCACAGAATAAAGGAAATAAGAGACGAGATTGTAGACTCGACATCGTTACTTGAATTGGAATTAGATTTTTCAGAAGAGGATTTGGAGTTTGTAAACAGACAGGAATTGATCGAGAAGATCGGGAAAATAAAAAGTGAAATTTCAGATTTAATCTTTTCTTTCCGGGTTGGAAGAATTGCCCGCGAAGGGGTGAAGTTGGTGATCACGGGAAAACCCAATGTTGGCAAGTCAAGTTTGTTGAACCGGCTGGTAAAAGAAGAGCGGGCGATTGTAACGGACATCCCCGGCACAACTCGCGATGCGCTTGAAGTTCACCTGGACATAAGCGGCGTTCTTTTTCGTATTGTCGATACCGCAGGATTGATACATACAGACGATCCGATAGAAAAAGAAGGGATCCGGCGGGCGGAGCAGCATCTTAAGACGGCTGATATTATTGTCCATCTTTTTGATGGATCAAACAAGCTGGAAAAGAACGATCAGAAAATTATAGACAAGGTCGAGATGCTGTCAAGCGTTAATGTCATCCGGGTGTTAAATAAGGCGGATAGAGATCAAGTGTTGAACAAATCAGAGCTGTGTCGAAATAGTGACCAAATATTGTCGATTTCTGCGCTGAACGGATCCGGGATAAAACAATTAGAAAAGCAGTTGCTCAAGGTTGTTTTTGGTAAGAGCGAAAATCGTCTGCAACAAACCATGGTTACAAATGTGCGTCATTGCGATAGTTTGAAAAATGCCCTGGCGAGTCTAACTGATGCTGTTGGCGAAATTGAAAAAGGTGTATCTTCTGAATTTATTACTGTCTATTTGCGCGATGGGCTGGACAGTCTGGGTAAAATTGTCGGGGAGGTTACCAGCGAAGATGTTTTAAATAATATTTTTTCAAAATTTTGTATTGGGAAATGAGTAAATTGGGTAATAAGGTAATTAGTTTATAGGGTAATTGGGAATTCATAATATTGATAAATTTGTTATTACCCAATTTCTATGTTACCAAATTACCTTTTAATTGTTCTTTATTCTATTACTCCCAAAAACTTTGTTATTTTAACAAAAATTTTGTACACGATTAAGCAGAATAGTTAGCAGCAGCCTGTCCGCCGTCTTTTTGGCGGAAATAATAAAAAAAGAAAGCACACTGTTGACAAGGATTATGCCGCGTTTAAAATTTTTGATTTTCATCATTCTGCTATAAATCATTCTGCGAAATAATTCTTTTAAAGTATATTCAACTTTGGTTGCGGCTCTGCTGCATTAGGAATTAGTTTCTTTATCTATAAAAAATAAGTGGTGAACGATTATAAAAATGAACAATGTTTCACGTGAAACAATCCTGGTTGCTCTTGTCAGGGTGAGGCGTCTTTTGTGGTGTTAGTACCTAAACAGTGAATTTCTTGCACAGTGGGCAAGAAAAATCTCGACCTTGATTTTTCTTGTTATAAAATTTATCAGAAATTAACTTATCATTTCAGATTATAAAAATTCTGGCTCGTACAGGTTGGGTGTGTTGATAAAAATTGTTATAGAATAGAAAAGATGCTTGATGCTCGATGTTGGGTGGGGGGGCAAGCATCCAGAATCAAGCATCAAGTATCATTCCTGGTTGTTTTCGA
>JACKQG010004479.1_pt1 | contig 16173 bp, 13 predicted proteins | sample 8237621 | NCBI WGS metagenome assembly JACKQG01 (sample SAMN15677084, study PRJNA649215) | marine metagenome | biome: marine; feature: Black Sea; material: saline water; isolation source: suspended particulate matter (SPM) from the Black Sea western gyre | collected 2013-06-09/2013-06-10 | depth... | reverse complement strand
CGAAGGCCCCGTTAAAAAAAAAGGCCCAGCGCCCGCCCCCCGGGGGGATGAGAAGGGGCATGAGAAATGGGGAAAAGGCGGCCCCCCCCCGCCCCCCGGAATAAAAAATCCCTTGGGCGAGCCCCCGCTTTTTGGGGGGTCCCCAGTTAAACACAGCCCGGGTTGCGCGGGGAAAAGCACCCGCCTCACCTGCACCAAAAAAGAAACGAATCACCAGCATGCTTACGGTATTCCAGGCGGCGCCGGTCAGGGCTGTAAAGCTGCTCCAGAATCCTACTACAATGAGCAGCGCTTTTTTTGGTCCATAGGCGTCAGCGAACCAGCCCGCGGGGACTTGGAACAGCGCATAGCTGACAGCAAATATGGCAAATATGTAGCCCATCATTTGGGACGAAATGTCCAAATCAGACATAATGAGATCGCTGGCCGCAGATATGCAAATCCGATCCATAAACGTGTTCATGGCATGCAGGAAGAGCAGGCCCACGAGCATTTGCCGTGTGTGTGTCATTTTATGATTTGGGCTGTTCATGGCCACCTCAACATTGTAGCGTTAACACATCCTAATAGGCACATAACCAAGAGAACAACTTATTTCATCCCCAGAATTTCATTCTCGATAAAAGCCCACGTCTTGAGATAGTCTCGTCCTGAAATGAGTGCTCGAAGCGTGTCACGATCCAGCTCATACAATCGGTTCCAGAGCTTATTGGTTAGACGCGTATTCACTTCAAACGTGCCCTTGATGTCCCATCGTGTGGGAGACGTATCGGAGGTCAAAAAATCATCATATTCATATTCCTGCAGGTAGTACAGAAATTCGATATAGTCCAGCAAATGCCGGGTTCCGACCATGTAATCCCAATCCCATTTAGCATCGTTATCGTTGATGTGAATATAGTAAGAGTATTTGCTTTCCGCCAGCATAGCCACCACTTCGGCCGGATTCTCATGGCCATACATGGAATGCCCGAAATCAACCGTAATGCCCATCTCTTCAAGGCCGATATCATTCAGCAATATTAGCGTTTTCGCCGCTGTATCTACGAAACAACGACCTCGGGTTTCGCTGGGTTTATATTCGATAAATAACGGAATTTCAGGCAGATACTCCCCGGCTCTGCGCAGGGAATCCACAAGATATTTCCACATCTGGGCGTAATTGCAATGAAAGTTAAACTCATATCCGTCCCCCAGGGGACAGCAGGTCACTTTATTAGCGCCAACTGCCTTGGCAAAATCTTTGGCCTCTTTAATGAAGCGGACCGCCTTCCCGCGTACTGCCTTATCCGTCGAGGTCAAACCGCCATCACGAAATTCCGGCTCGGCTTTGACATTAACATTTATGGCGGACAAGGACAGATTATGTTTTTGCAGCGACGCAACCAGGCCGGGTGCATCATTGACCTCGTACGGAAAAACGGCTTCAATCCCCGAAACACCCGGAATCTGGCTTGCTAACACCAGTTTGTCCTCCAGGTCTCGAACCTCATTGTATTGATGAAACCTATCCTTGGTTTGACCGAGAAATGCGCTAATGACAGCATGTTTTGGCATGATTTTTTTCATGTTTATCATCCTCTGTAATGGTTATTACTGAAGCGTTGTGAGAGTCGATTTCTTTTGAATCGTTTTATACATTAGCTTGTGAATGTCAACATTAATTTCCACTCCATTTACAAAAAGCATCTGAGAATTAATAATGCTCGTATGGAGTTTAGGCAAACGGATTCAAATAACATTGCGGCCTCAATGTCTGATTTTTATTGGCTCTGCAGCCTGTAGAGTGTATAATGATATAGTTGACTTGCCGGTTATCCCGCAGGCAGGCTCAGAGCATTGAATACATAATCGCGTGTAAGCGCTGAAGAAGAAATGTATATTTTGCCATTGGCGAAGGAGGCGAGACATGGTTCCGCGAAAAGGTTTCACACTCATCGAGCTTTTGGTCGTTATAGCTATCATTGCCGTTCTCATGGCGATTCTGATGCCGGCTCTTCATCGGGCCAAAGAGCAGGGCCAGCGTGCCTCGTGCCTGAGCAACGTCAAGCAGTTGACTTTTGCATGGTTAATGTACGCCTATGAAAACGATGATAAAATCGTTAATGGTAGCACCTTCTTCTCACGACCGGGCGAGCCGGCCTGGATCGGCGCTCGCTGGCAGGTTGAAGGCACCGCCGAAGAGCTGCGCGAACACCTGAAAGAGGGGATTCTCTATGAATTCTGTGAAGATGTCGATATTTACAAATGTCCTACCGGCATTCGTGGAGAAGTGCTGACATATGCAATCGTTGATGCGATGAACGGCGCCACGAGCATACCCGGAACTAAGGATTTGATGATTAAGCGGTTAAATCAGATTCGCAGGCCGCCAGAGCGATTCGTCTTTATTGACGAAGGCAGGATATCGCCCGATAGCTGGACTGTGTACTACGACCAGGAAAGCTGGTGGGACCGCCCGACGGTTCGGCATGGCGACGGTACTAATTTCTCATTTGCCGATGGGCATAGCGACCACTGGAAATGGAAAGACCCGCGCACGGTTAAGCTTGCCCAAGCGACAGCCTCTCAAACAGTCGATAGCGCACAGCCGGGAAACACGGATTTGCACGCAGTCCAGAAAGCAGCCTGGGGAAACCTTGGCTACGAACCCAGCAATTAATACGCAATACTAAAATGTCATTTCAACCGGAGTGAGCGAAGCAAACGGAGTGGAGTCACGAAGGGGCGGTAGCTAAATCTGGCACACGACATTACATTTGAACACGTCTAAAAAGGCAAGCCAAACGAATCTGAAATCTGTAATGAAAATCTGCTTGATTTTCTTCGTCCGTTCACCAATTGCGGGAAGCTTATCTAATATTAGGCTCTTCCCGGCTGGAAATATTACAGTTTTTTTAAAATGTTCTGAAAATATTGCAAAACGAGGCTGCCTACGAACATAAAGTGGCCGTTAAATGGATTATTGGAGCTTGTGGGGATTTCTCTTTAGCAAAGCTATTCTGTTTTCAATAGTCCTTAAACGTTCTCATCCATTGTGGCCAGTCGGATGATTGAACACTACCTGCTATGGTCCAGGGGCCCTGAGTATCAAAGTTGCGATGCCAATTTAGCGTCCATAGCTCCTTCAGACCAACCTTCCTCACATTGAGATCCAGAAAAACAGTATTTATGATGCCATTGTGCCTGTTAATACACACTAAGTGCATTTCGTTTTGAACAATGCCGTCAATCTCGGGCGGGGCGTGTGTATGATTACAGTAGGTATCCCAAACTACACAGTCCATAAACATTGGTATGTTGCTTGCTTGTTTTTGCTCTCGATTTCTCCAGAAGTTATCGTCAGGTCGATCACCAAGCCATTCATTCATACCATAACTGCCGTAATCTTCACCAGGTTTGCCCTCGAAGTTTGTCCAGCCTCCTCCTTCCGTCGCCCATCGCCATGCTCCGAAGGGAACCTTACCTCCATCAGAATAAGGTTTCTTTGCTGAAGGACACAAGGTCAATGCTCCTCTCTCCTTGTAAAGTGAGCGTAATTTATCAGGCCAGTCTCCGGAGGCTCCGGCACCGCTGGGGAACTTTCCCCCGGAATCCTCAAGATACATATGCCAGCAGTATGACCATTGTTTGATGTTGGACATACAGGCAACGGTCTGTGCCTGTTTCTTTACCCGCTGCATCGCCGGCATCAATATTGCCATCAGCAAAGCAATAATAGCGATCACTACTAAAAGCTCGATTAGCGTAAAGCCATTTCGCTTACACATAACGCTTGCCCTTCTCTTTCAAGACAATGAGTTTCGCTGGTATGCATATCTATTGTAATTATAATGTACTTGATTATGGTGATGCAAGCTATTATCTGATTTTCTTTAGGCCATGGAATACACATAACATCCTTCAGGTGGTGTTCACCCGTTCTATTGGCCAATCGCTGCTTCTTTGAGCCAGTTATAGACCTCGATAGTAAGTGCATGTCTGGTATGTGCATTTTCATCAGCAGGCTCTATCATAATATGCGCATCCTTGCATTTCTCTTGCAAGATACTCAACTCAAACTCATTGCCATCGCTGTCCCTACAAGCCCATTTTTCCGAAAGCAGTGTGCGCCCTGTTCGTCTTTTCTTATGAACCATAGTGTAAGACCAGCGGTTCCGCTCGAATTTTTTCTCAAGTTTACGCATCAGTTTTTCCATTTTTCCCGGCGAAAAGTCGGATTTTGCAAACTCTATTTTGCCTTTTTCGGAGTCGAGTGAAACTGTCTGCTCAAAACGCACCTCTTTATCCGTCAGGAGCTGTCCGATCCCATTTGCAATATCACCTCCAAAATCCAAAGCCGCCCCAATAGCTGCACCCGCCACCAGCTCACCGGATTGATATCCAATGATACCCCCGAGAATCGTTGCACAACCGCTGCAGCACAAATAACCGAATAACACCACACACAATGCAAAAGTCTTGATGAATCTACTCATAACAATCTCCTTTCTCTTATGTTTCGAAAGCCAAAATATCCGGTTGACTATCGCTTCTAAATCCCTGTCAACCATTCCTTATATTTAAAGGCAATAACTTAACTGTTGGTAACACAATATTTGGCCTGATGGGAAATCAAAAAAAGACTGGATGCACTATTAATAAAGCACACCCAGCCCTATATTACTATACGCTCTGTGTGTTGATTTATTAAATTGATTTATGCATATCAGAAGAAATAATCGCTACAACGGCCTGATGGGCGCTTTAAATTGGAAGCTGAGGATTGGCTGAGTTAATGAAAAAAGGGCTGCAAGTGGATGCTCACAGCCCCTTCGCTTGTTATTCTGCAAATACACTTACAATGTTCTGCGTCTACGGAGCCAGCCAACAATACCTACACCAATGCTGCCTAACAAAAAGGCACCGGGGGTAGGAATAACATAGTTATAGATTGCGACTTCGTCGATTAAGCCTTTAAATAGATATGGCGATCCTCCGGGGCCAGGATCGAGCGGGCCGGGACTATTAGCCCCAATCATTAGAGGATAAAAATCCTTCGCAAGTTAACCTGTTACTTGTTGAGACACCACTTCGACACCGTTTTCAAATAATTTTACAGCAGCACCATCATAAGTGAGCATTAATTGTTGCCATGTGTTTAAGGGTAGAACATTAGGAGAATATATTTGTTGAGGAGCCAATCCAAAAAAATCTATCCAGTAATGTCTATCAGGACTTATAACCTGTGCCCAGCTATCGCCTTTATTTGTAACGATAGCATGTTCATTCGGGGAGTCAAAAATTTTCACCCAGGCTTTTACCGTAAATGGTGGATAATCATCCAGGGTAATATCGTAAGCCACTTCTACATAATCATCCACACCGTCAAAGCTCAATGCGCCGCCGACAACGCCGCCTGTCCGGGTTGCTCCGTAGATTGTTCCATGATTTCCGTTCGCAGAATCATAAGCAATGCTTCCGCTTGCTTCGTCAAAGTTCCAGTAAGAAACCAGGCTTGGGGCGGCCCAAGCAGGCGCACACAGCGCCAAAAGCCACAAGGTTGCCAATGCCAATACACTCACTTTAACTTTTGTTTTTTTATGTTTCATTTCCTTACTCCTCTCAAATGGCACACCCGCCTCAGTACCCCCAACGTACCCAACAGAGGACATTTCGACTCCACAGGTAAACCGCCCGGAACTGCCCTCGTTGGCTCTTTGTTCCAGTTCAATTGATCTCATTTTTCCTCCTCCTTTCTGTTTTACGTTTCAGCTATGTTTGGATTGTAACAAATGTATTATCTGGGGTTGGAAGCTATAGAGGCAAATAAGACAAGCTTACTCACCCTCATCCTTTCACGTAAACGCATCTGGATGAGACAAAAGTGTCAATAGAAAGTTGGCATAAATGGTATTTTTTTTACAGAAACAGCGAATAAACTACAAAATCCCATATTAAACAACTTAGGATTTTCTATAGGACTACTCTGAGAGGTGTTTTATCGTTCTACAATGACCAAACTCAAGCCGGAGGGTATCTGAGAGGGAGGGTCGGGGGATTTTATGGAATATTAGAAAGGAAAGAGCGGGCTGAGAGAGGAATAGAGATGTGGCAACTCAGCCCGCAATAGGTGCTTGTTGAATAGCTAACAGATGAAAAAGCCCCTGCTATAATGTGGCTTTAGGTGAGAGCAGGAGCTTTAACAAAGTTGTATAAGGCTACGAACTTCCGTGTTCTCAGCCCTCTTTTCAGATAACCACATAATAAATTATTACACAGATAAAACAAAGTAGGATATTCCTTAAAACTGCTTCCGAAATTGCTCATCCTTGATTGGGGAATATTATAGTTAGATCCAGCAAAGCCCATCCATGTTACCTGTTAAAATGCATTTATTGAAGAAATTCCTTAAGTTGTCTATTTCGGAGGCCGATAATCGATGATGAATGTTACGGTTATCGTGACAATATTATCTTGAGAAGATAATTCCTTTAAGATGCATAAAACAAATGATTGAAAAGGATTCGTACGATGCTTAAAGCAAAAGATATTATGAGCAGGAAAGTGATTTGCATAAAAAGAGAAACACCTGTCATCGACGCCATAAGAGTCATGGTGGAACAAACCATTACTGGCATCCCTGTGGCCGAAGATGATATGACTCTCGTGGGGATTATTTCAGAACAGGATTTGCTGAGATTATTCCACACCTATCCAGATGAACAGGACAGGACCATTAATGATTTTATGACACAGCCCGCCATCCACTTCGAAGAGGATGAGTCTTTATTAGATGTCTGTTACTGTCTGAGAGACAACGCCATCAGGAGAGTGCCGGTTACATTGAACGGCAAAGTGACAGGAATTATCAGCAGGTCAGATATCCTTAAATGCATTCTCGAGCTTTGCGACAAAGATAACGCCGAAGCCGTAGGCGCGGCGAATAATACAGAACTATAAGCTTAATCAGCCGTAGAGCTTTCTTATATAATCATACAGGCTATCAGCAGGTCAATTCTTGTCGAGAGGGTCATACCATCGCTTCGGTATATCTTCTCCGAGAGTTTCCTTGATGGTTGTGACATGGCCGTCGAGCCAGAGACAGTTGAGATTTCCGCCAGTTGCGTCGTCTTTACTTGATTTCATAGAATGCCTGAATATGCCGCGATACCAGCTCGTGCGGCCGCCGCTCCTGTAGTGATCAAAATTTCTGCCGCTCGAATTGGCATAGAGCATATCGTTTCCATTTTCGATTCTGGGCTCCATATGGTCGTGTGCGACGACAACCTCTGAATGGCGCGGGATGGAAACAGATTTCTCCTTGGTCAGCCAGCCGTTCATTGAATACGCCGAGTTTTCTATCTCACCGGTGGTATAAAGCAATTCCTGCGCCACTATCTGAGTGAAGTTGTTAAAGCTCGGGCAGCCGAATAACTTGTCCTCTTTTACATATTCAAGGTATATAACACCCCAATATGAACGGTCGTCGCTGGCCTTGAGCAACTGCCCTCTGGAACCATACCAGAGATGCCCGTTACAGGGAGTAGTGTGCGTGTGGAAGTCGGGCATGAGGTAATCATTATCGTCCAGGTACATTTGAATACCGAGGCCAATACTCTTTAGATGTGCTCTGCAGGCCTGTTCCCGTGCCTGTTCCTTTACCCTCTGGAGGGCAGGCATTAGTATGGCCAAGAGAAGCGCGATTATTGCAATGACAACAAGAAGCTCAATTAACGTAAAAGCTTTTTTCCTGTGCATTAATAACTCCTTCCAAAAATCCGTATTTATAGTTGGTGAAATGAACTTTCGATTTCCAACAATTATTCGCGGGCACTTTGAATTGATTGGACCACCCAACATCAAATACCCAACCTTTAATACTTTATATAACATATTTGGAGATTTAATCCAAGTAAAATAATCCCTCTTTTTTGAAGTGGAAGGCCGCTTTTTCCAGATAGTAAATAAATGTTATGCGATTATTCAGCAGTTATTTTTTCTTTTTCCCGCATCTTTTACTTTTCATACACAACTCACATCTGTTATCACTGCACCACTGGCAACAAAAACAGTCCTTACATTTATGCTTGCTGCCTTGCCGGTCAGGCTCAGGCTCGTACACCAAACCTATGAAACCTTTGATTCTACGATAAGCCATAACTCACAGTCTCAGGTGATATATTGTGTCGTCTTTCGGCTGTTGGCCTTATTTCCATTAACTACGCAGACTTCATAGAAGCAGTTCAGTCCGAGCTGACAATTTTTCAGCATTTCATGAACTACACTATTGCAACCCCACAAGCAGGTAAAGCTTTACAAGTTATTTGTAAAGTCACTGAACAATCCGATTTCCATCTTACTGCTGATTTATCGTCGGCTCTTTTGCGTACAAATTTTTGATGCGAACCGGCACTTACACGTCACAGGTTTCGACGGCCTGAATCAGGGACTTCATCGGGTCACGGGTCGGAGTATATTCGTGGGCCACGTACCCATCATAGTCAGTTTCGGCAATAGCTCTCATGACAGCGGGATAGTAAATTTCCTGGTTATCGTCAAGCTCATGACGGCCCGGGACACCTGCGGTATGTATATGGCCGATGTAGTTGATGTTCTTACGTATTGTGGCAATCAGGTCGCCTTCCATAATCTGCATGTGGTAAATGTCATAGAGCATTTTGAATCGGGGCGAATTTACACGTTTGCACAGCTCGAAACCCCATGTGGATGTGTCGCACATGTAGCCGGGGTGGTTGACCTTGCTGTTGAGCAACTCCATACAGATATTTACGCCGTAATCCTCGGCTATCTTGACGGCTTCTTTAAGGATGGTATAGCAGTTGTCCATACCCTGCTCATCGCTGATTCCCTTTCGGTCACCGGCCATAGCGATAACGTTGCGCCATTTGTATTCGGCGGCGGCTTTGATGTTTGTGCGAAAGTCATCGAGGAACTTAGCGTGCATGGATTTGTCATTAAGGCCTTTCCTGATACTTCCAGCGCCACCTACAATCGTTGCCACCAGGCCGTGTTTTTTCAGCGTCGGCCAGTCATTTTTGCCGATAAAATCTATACCGACCAGGCCCATTTTAGATGCCATAGCCGCCATCTGTTCAATATCCATGCTGGCCCCTCGCAGACAGCCTCGGCAGATAGCCTGTTTTATGCGTCCTTTTTTGACCACGCGCCCGGTCTGGCCCCGAAGCTGTTTTGGAAGGATTGCCAGCGTCGAGTATGCCCCGACAATCCCGGCTGCACTTATGAGCATGTTACGACGTGTTACCGGTGTGCCGGATATCTGATCATTATCCTGATATCTCTTATGTATTTTCCTCATTTTGTCCCTTTCCATAAAATTTCCCATATCAAACGTTCAGCTATGCAGTTAAGCCTGCGGATTTACTGATAATAACAAAACTTTGGTAGAATTACAGCATTTTTCAATGCTGAAACCGATTTGGTAATTCAAATTTGACATTATGAAAATAGCAAAAATGCTGAGGGACGAAGCGAAATCAACAGTCATCAGTTTTTGAGGGGGATTTTTTACGTTATCTGAGTTTTTTTCTGTTACAAACATCCATATTTGTGCCTCTTTAATAATAGGCGGCATAACAATATGTGAGATGGAATTTGAAAGGATACACAAATGTCTAAAATTTTAAGAAACATCTTAATCATAGTTTGCATAATTTCCTGTGTTTCTATCGCAGCGGGCCCTATTGTCAAACCAAATGTCAGGGACCAGGCAAGGAAAGCTGAACTAATCGATGACCCATACAAAAACTCAACCATATTAGTTGAGGCGTTTGTCGTTGAAGTAAGACTTTCTGCACTCTACGATTTAGGGGTGAGTCCTATCGGGGAAAAACCTAATTCGGTCTCGATAGACAATATTCTGAGGTGCTTGCAAGATGAGGATAACGCAAGGATTATTTCAGGGGCGAAAGTGGCATCTCAGCAGAGAGAAAGGGGAACAACCGAATCGGAGCAAATGATTTACTTAGAGCAGCAAAAGCCTGCTAAAACAAGCGAAGAAAGTAAAAAGCCAGCTGTTGTAAGGTCTCCCCGACCCTATAAGTTTAACAAATCCTTTCGGGCTTCAGCAAATATTTTAGCTCACAACAGAATATATGTGAGTTTTAGCTTCACTGGGAATTCGATGGATAAGGTTCCGGCTAAGGATGGTATGCCACCTGATGCTGTAAATTGGCAGTGGTCCGGTACTGTATGTCTTGAGAGGGGTAAGGCAAGTATAGTCGGCGCGACACAAGATGAGGAAAAGGTGGTCTTTTTGATTCTTTGTGCTGACATAAGAGATAGTTAGACCTATTCCTGGGTCCTTGTGACAGGAATGTTGGCTGAGTTGATGGTCAGTGGTGTTTAAATCGAACCGTATATTATGCTATCATATAAGTCTTAGTGTGCAGAGATACTGTCTATGAAGTCATCTGGGAAATGTCGGTTTAAATATCAGGAGAACATAGCATGACAGCGAATGACAAAAGAATTGTATTGGTGATATTATCTCTCTGTCTGACGAGTGCGGCACTGGGCGGGAATGTTCCCACCATAAGGTGGGGGCATCAGCTTTTAACTGACACAGACGGTGTCCCCCGAGCTGCAGTAGTGGGCAGCGAAGGCGGTATTTATTTCACTGTCAAACAGAAACCCAATGATACTTCCGGCCCGGCCTCCGAGGGTTTGTTTCTTCTCAAGTATAGCCAAGAAGGCGATCAGTTGTGGAGTAAGCGACTCGATCCCAAAGTCGAGGACACTGATGGTTTAACTGCCGATGATCAAGGGAACATTTATGTCTTCGGACATGTTAGCAGCACACCCGAGCGGGAGACAAAAGGCGGATATGATGCGTTTATTGCCAAGTACGATCAGGCCGGCAGCCAACAGTGGGTATTGCAACCGGGAACCACTAAACATGACGTCTGCACTGGTTTGGACTTTGACACTGATGGAAATCTGTTTATCTCAGGCTATACGTATGGGAATTTTGCCAAGCCTAATAAGGGTGGGTGTGACATGTTCATAGCCGCATACAACAAACACCGCAACTTACTATGGCGGGACCAGATAGGCACGGCCGCGGATGACCGGGCTGTGGATATCCGAGTAGGTGATAACAATGACGTTTACATCTGCGGCAACACATCGGGCAATCTGGCCAGAGAGAACAACGGTCAGGGGGATTTTGTGGTGGCAAGATACGACCGCACAGGTAAACGTCTCTGGCTGCACCAGTACGGTACGAATGCCTATGAAAGTATCATGTGTATGGAGATAGGTGAGCTCGGCCATCTGTACCTGGGATGCAGAAGCAATGGCAGCTTTGGCTATAGAAGGCCGCGGCGCGTGGACCTGGATTCATGCCTGGTCAGTATAACGAAAACAGGAAAGATGTTATGGGTACGCCAATTCGGTACGGGCGCCTGGGATGGGACCTGGGACATGGCCCGGTTTATGGACGGATCGGGTGACATACTGATAGCCGGCTGTCAGATTCCGGTAAAGAACAAATGCCAGGCATACTGTCGTCGGTATTCTTCGGAAGGCGAGTTGATTTGGACCAAGGAATTCCGTAAGAACAGCCCCAGAGGAGGCACCTGCGGCCGAGTTGCGGCTATTGACAGTTCCAATAACGTCTATCATGCAGGCTGGACGCGTGGCGACCTATTTGGCGTCAACAACGGCACCGGGAATATGTTTATCGTCAGATTCGACTCAAAGTAATAAAAAATGAAATAACGAACGATTTTTTTAGTATTGCGCTTATTTTTTACTTGATTTGGGAACCTTTGTGTGTATATAATCATATAAAGCGTAAAGCGCGAGGAATTTCAAAACACTAATGGAGGCGCATGAATGAAACGAGCGATTCCTGTTCTGCAAAGCGGTGTATATGAGAAACGCCATATAAGAATACTTATTAGGTAATAACCACCCTCCTTAAAAGGGCTGGATGCGTAATTTCGTATTCGCATCCAGTCGTTATTATAGTGTAATTAAGTTTGGACAGCGAATCAATAAGCGTGACCATCAAAGTATTTTATCACCAAACACCTGGTTTGGATATTAATTTAAGGCTTAGCATTAGTAAGTTAGCTCTTACTTAAATGCGTTTTAGTTTCAGGCCCCTGCGGATTCACACATTCCCTTTTCCTCCTTACCGCGGGGGCTTTTTATATTTCCACGATTTACACCGAAAACACCGATTTTATAAATTTTTTGCAATATTTTGGGGGGACAGAAACGTCTTTTTCCTCAGAGCAATAAAAGACAGTATTTGTCTAAACTCTTTTTTCAGAAGGATTTTGTGACAAAAAGGCAAAAAAAGGAGGCACCAAAGGTATTCAAAGGCGCATCTGAGCGGGCTTACCTGAAGGTTCCGGTTCAAAAGCAACAATTGAGTAGATGGAAAGGAAACTAAATGAAAAAATTATCAACTTTGGCAATTAGCATTATTTTTTTGGCAACTCCGGCATCGGTGGATGTATTCGGAGCCTCGGCAAGCGATTACTGGCCTTCATGGCGCGGAGAAGGTCGTACGGGAATATCCGAGAAAGGTAATCCTCCATTGAGGTGGAGTGAGACTGAGAATATCAAATGGAAAATAAAACTGACAGGAGACGGCTCCAACTCATCACCCATTATCTGGAAGGACAAGATATTCTTTCAAACGGCAATCAAGACCGATGTGAAAGGCAAATCAGCAACATCCGCTACAAGCGGGAACTCGGGCAGCAGGAGAGGTCCCGGAGGTTCGCCACCAACCAACATCTATAAATTCAACCTTGTTTGTCTGGACCGAAACAGCGGAAAGCTGCTCTGGCAAAAAACGGTACGCGAAGAGTTACCTCACCAGGGGCATCATAATGACCACGGCTTTGCCTCGTTCACGCCGGTAACGGATGGGAAACTCTTATGGGCGAATTTCGGCTCACGAGGGCTGCATTGCTATGATACGGACGGCAATCTGAAATGGAGTAAGGACCTTGGCAAGATGAACACGGTTATGGGCTTTGGCGAGGGCGGCTCATTGGCTGTAACAGATGATGCAGTTATTATCGTAAGGGACCACGAAGAAGATTCTTTCATTTTCGCGTTAAACAAAGAAACAGGTGATATAATATGGAAAAAGGAACGTGATGAACCCAGTTCGTGGGCTACACCGTTACCTGTCGAAGTGAACGGGAAAACGCAGATTATTACAAGTGCAACAAATCTGATTCGCAGCTATGATCTCAAGACGGGTGATATTGTCTGGCAGTGTAACGGTCAGACACGAAATGTGATTCCCTCACCGGTGACGGGCTTCGGTATGGTTTACTGTGCGAGCGGATTTCGAGGCAGCTCACTTCAGGCAATAGAACTCGGTCGTACGGGTGACCTTAGCGATACCGATGCCGTTAAATGGCATGTCAAAGAAGCAACGCCTTATGTTCCGTCTCCACTTCTTTACGTCGAGAAGCTTTATGTCTGCTCGGTCAATCAGGGAGTCATATCCTGTTACAATGCCAAAACCGGAAAAGCCCACTTCCTCAAGGAGCGGCTTGAAGAAATAAGCGGAATCTACGCATCTCCAGCGGGAGCGGCAGGTCGCGTTTATTTTGTCGGACGAAAAGGAGTGACTTATGTACTAAAAGCTTCAGAGAAATTAGAGGTTCTGGCCGTAAACAAGCTGGAAGACAGGTTCGATTGTTCGCCTGCTTTTGTAGGTGATGAAATGTACCTCAAGGGTAAGGAGAATCTGTATTGTATAGCAGGCTCGAAATGAAAGTGTGTTCTGAATTGATGCGGTATGATATTCCGCATATGACTATTTTTGTGTTGAAAATCGCAAGTCTTTGAAATATAAGAGAACAGCTTAAAACAACTTTTTGGAGGACAATGTAATGAAAGTACTAACATCTCTCAAGACAGTCTGTTTGGTTATGATTATGCTTTTCTTGACGTTTTCGTCACAAGCATCGGCCGGACAACAAAGAAATGGAATTGCAGGAGACTGGGAAATTAAGATGGACTTTAACGGCCAGGAAGTGACATCGATTTTGTCGTTTTCCCAGGCCAAGGAGGGCAAGCCTACCGGCAAATGGATTGCTTTTTGGGGAGTCAATGAGCTGAATAATCTCAAGTATGAAGAGAATAAACTCAGCTTTGTACATGTCAGCCAGTTTGGTGACAATGAAATCACGTCAAACTTTACCGGTGCGATCCAGCGGGGGAAGCTCTCCGGTACTTTATCGAACGATAGAGGCCAGTTCGAGGTCGAGGGCAAAAAGCTGAGACGGATGCCTATGGTAATGGGTAGCTGGGAAATGAAGTTCAAAGTGGGTGAGCGTGATATCACGACGATGCTCGTGGTCAAGGCGGACGAAGCGGGAAAACCGGTCGCCCAATGGCAAAGCCAATGGGGCGAGCATCAGATTACGGACGTTACATTCAAAAAGGGTAAGCTGACATTTCAGCGGAAGAGCAAAATCCAGGACCAGGAGTGGGAATCGACCTTTGAAGGAACTCTCAAAGGACAAACACTATCCGGTGTTATCAAGTCTGAACGGGGTGACATTGCTGCAGAAGGGACACGTGTTGGTGCCGCTCTTGTCGGCCAGTGGGAGCTTGAAATCTCATCTGATTCCGGCAGCCGGAAACAGTTTCTTCGGGTCAATCCCGATTTGAGCGCGATGTTAGGGCCTATTGCAGTTAAAAAGGTCAATCTTAACGACAGCGAAGTGACCTTTAAGACAGAACTGGAGTTCGGTGAGCAAAAATACGATATCAGCTTCGCTGGTAATCTGGACGGCAGGAAGCTGAGCGGTGAGCTGACCAGCTCCAGAGGCAGCCAGCAGGTAACAGGCAAGAAAATCAGAAGCGCATCAGCCAAGCAAAAAGCCGCCCAAACCAAGAAACCATCCCGCAAGCCGGATGTTATATATGTCCCTACCCCCCAGGAAGTGGTGGACAAGATGCTTGAAATGGCTGAGATAAAAGAGGGAGATGTGGTATATGATCTGGGCTGCGGAGACGGGCGGATTGTGGTGACCGCTGCGAAGCGCTATGGAGTCAAGGCTTTCGGTTTCGATATCAATCCGAAGCGCGTCAGAGAATCGCTCGAAAATGTGAGAAAGAGCAATGTCGGGCATCTGGTGACCATCAAGCAGGAGGACATTTTCACACTGGACCTTATCGAAGCCAATGTGGTGACTTTATACCTGCTTCCGAGCCTGAACGTTAAATTGATGCCGCAGTTAGAGAAACTCAGGCCAGGTTCGAGAATTCTTTCACACGACTTCGATATGCGCGGCGCCAAACCGGTGGTTGAATATCGTTTGAATACTTCTGGAAATTCTGACGAAGATGATAACGGAGGGTACTACGGAGAGGAGCAGCATACGATTTACAAGTGGATAGTACCCTGGGAAAAGGAGTAATACACGCCTTAATCAATAACTGATTGAGGCGGCTAAATCATTAATCTTTTTAGGAGACCACATTATGAAACACCAAACATTTTTCAAGGCAGTCCTGTATTGTACACTGATGGTTATGGTCATGTTATCGGTACAAGTCAGGGCCCAGTCATCTTCATCCCGGGGAAGGGGATTATACGGCGACTGGCTGGTCAAGGTCGATTACGATGGAAGACAATTCGAATCGATTCTGTCATTTTCGAGGGACCAGGAGGGCAACCAAACCGGCCAATGGATCAGCTTCATGGGACTTAACGAGCTGAAAGACATCAAGTACGAAGAAGGTAAAATCAGCTTTTCGCGGGAAAGCCGCAATCGTGACGGTGAATCCAGGACGTCGAACTTCAAAGGGACAATCGAGGACGGAAACATCTCGGGAACCTGGTCGAGCGACAGAGGGGAAAATAAGCTCGAGGGCAAGCGTGCCCCGCGAATGCAGAGGGCTGCCGGGAGCTGGGAGTTGAAGTATAAGATCGGTGATCGGGAAATAACGTCAAAACTTGTTGTTAAAGCTGACAAGGAAGGCAACCTCATCGGCCAATGGCAAAGCCAACGGGGCGAAAGTGAAGTTACCGACCTGCAATACGAACGTGGTAAGTTAACCTTCAAGCGCACAAGCACATACCAGTCGGCATGCCGGCAATACACATTTGAAGGAACCGTTCGGGGAGATACTCTTTCCGGTATGATTAAGTCTGAGAGGGGAGAG
>JACKQG010004478.1_pt1 | contig 16174 bp, 21 predicted proteins | sample 8237621 | NCBI WGS metagenome assembly JACKQG01 (sample SAMN15677084, study PRJNA649215) | marine metagenome | biome: marine; feature: Black Sea; material: saline water; isolation source: suspended particulate matter (SPM) from the Black Sea western gyre | collected 2013-06-09/2013-06-10 | depth... | reverse complement strand
TTTAGACCTGATACTTATCCATACCTCTTCTCTATCACTACCTGGTCCCATAATGCCAGAAATAGCAATAACAACAGTTGATTTTGTTATCTTTAGTATCCCCAATGACATTTCTTTGACGACTTCCTCTGAAACTGCACCAAATTTTGATAATGTTTTTGAGTTAACATTCAAAAGATCAATTTTTGAATCATAAGAATAAGCTATGATTGATGAATTATAAAAACCTGAAGAACCAGGTAAATCTGTCAGGTATTTTGAAATTAAACCACCTGTGCATGATTCCGCTGTAGAAATAAGTATTTTTTTTGAAATAGCAAGATTCTTAAAATCTTCAAGCATGTCTATGATTTTATTCATTTAAATACTATGATAAATTAAACCATAATATTTGTTAATAAATAATTTGCTACTAAATAGTAAAAGGCTAATAAATGAAGAAAATAAAAAAAATTTTACTCTTTACTCATGAAAAATACCTTAAAAATAAGGAGATTCAAAAAATAACATCTTTTTTAAAAAGAAATAAAGTTGTCGTTGAGTTAGTATTTCAGTCAGATTTAGGTATAGAGATTATTTCTTCTGGAGACGTAATCAAAAATACAACGAGTATTAAAAAATCAACACTCAAATCTTATGAATTAATTATTGTTTTTGGTGGCGATGGTCTTTTTCTTTCAGCATCAAAAATTGCATATACTTTAGAAATACCAATTTTAGGAGTTAATTTTGGCAAAATTGGCTTCTTAGTTGATGTTGATAAAAAAGATATTCTACAAAAAATAAGTGAAATTATAACTGGTAATTTTTTAATCGACAAAAGAATGTTGTTAGATGCCAAAGTTACTAATACTAAAATGAAAACATTAAAGTCAACTTCATTAAATGATGTTGTTATACATAATTATGGATTACTCAGAATGATTCAAATGAAAATTTTTATAAATGATTATTTAGTTAATATTCAAAGATCAGATGGAATTATTATATCAACACCTACAGGTTCAACGGCATACTCTATGTCAAATGGGTGCTCTATAGTAAGCCCAGATGCGAATGTAATCAGTATAGTCCCTGTTTCGGCACATACATACAGTCATAGACCAATCATTGTTAACTCAAAAGATAAAATTACTATAGAGGTTGAAAAAAAATCTATAAAAAATACTTTGGTTACATTTGACGGACACAATAATCTTAATGTTGCCCATCCTAAAAGAATTGATATCAAAAAAAGCAGCAAGACACTTATGATTATGCATCCCTCTGATTATAATTATTTTAAAATATTAAATAAGAAACTAAAATGGGGCGGAAGGGCTTAATATATTATTTTTCATTTTCGTGATTTTTGTTCAAACAATCGCCGCAAACACCAAATAAAGTCATTACATGACTATCAAGTCTAAAATGAAACTTTATTGATATTTTTTCTTGTAATCTCTCTAAATCATCATTTACAAATTCAATAATTTTTCCACACTTAGTGCAAATCAAATGATCATGATGTTGTTTTTTTATTTCATAATTCGATTGCGTATCATTAAATTGGTTTTTCTGAATTAAGCCTGCGATCTCTAACTGTGTTAATACACGATATACAGTCGCAAGGCCGATTGATTCATTTTTTTTAGAAAGAGCAAGATGGATATCATCTGCACTCAGATGGTTATTTGGGTTTGACTGCAATACTTCTAACACCATACTTCTAGGATGAGTTACCTTTAAACCAGCATTTTTTAAAGTATCAGAATTATCAGTCATATTTCATCTCTAAATATAAATATAATACTCCAAGTATTTTTATTCAAGAATATTTAAATTTATTTTTATTTTCTGCTAATTTATTTCGTCTAACTTTTGCGGTAGTTTTTATAGGTTCATATATTTCAATACGATCATTATCCTTAATAATATAATCAAATCTAACTATTTTTCCATATACACCAACTTTAGAATTTTTAAAATCAAAAGAAGAATATAATTCAAAAATGTTAATATCTTCTAAAAAATTTTTTAGGGTAACAGCCCTTTTCAAAGTAAACGCTTTTTTAATAAGTAAATTATCTTGGTTATAAAATAAGGTTACTGAAATTTTTTTAGGGTTCATTTTTTAATCTAAAAGCTTCAGAAATAAATGAGTCTAATATTGAAGACATTATACTAGAGAAGATAGGTTTAACTGAGACCTCAATAATTTTACTATCAAATTCATATTCTAAGTATAATTCAACGATAGTATTATATTCATCTATAATCTCAAATTTCCAGAAACCACTTAAATGACTGAACGGACCATCAACTAAATCTAAATTAATTTTCTTGTTAACCACATAATTATTTTTAGTTTTAAAATTCCAGTTTACAAAGTTTTTTGATATATCGATTTCTGCAACCATGGTTTTATTGTTATCAGACAATATTCTAGAATCAGAACACCAGGGTAAAAATAAATGGTAATCATCAACTTTATTAATTAGCTGAAATATAATATTGATGTTTACATTTATTTCTTCTTTTTTTTTAATATAATTCATTTTAAGCAATAAAACCGTTAACAAATATAAATGTAACGGCTATAGGCGCTAAAAACCTAATTAAGAATCTCCATGCTGAAAATAACCCGTTACTTAAATTTAGCTCTTTTAAGGTGGTATTTTTTTTCACAATATACCCAACAAATATTGCCATCATTAATCCACCCAACGGTAATAATATTTTTGATGTAAATGCATCAAGCATCCCAAAAAATGTCATTCCAAGAAAAGTATAGTCCTGCCCATAGTTGAATGACAAAATAGTCCCAAGGCCAATAAGCCACGTTATAATACCGCCTTTTAATGATGCTTCAGCTCTGGTATATGAATAATTCTCAACAAGCAAAGTAATTGCTGGCTCAATTAATGATATTGATGAAGTAATGGCAGCAAAAAATAAAAGTATAAAGAAAAATATTGCAAATATTTCTCCGCCAGGCATAGAACCAAAGGCAACAGGTAATGTCTGAAAAATTAATCCTGGTCCTGCCGTTGAAGGATCAAGGTTATAAGTAAAAACAATTGGGAATATTATTATACCCGCGAGTATCGCCACCAGTGTATCTGCAAATGCTACTATTGTAGCGACCTGAGTAATGGAAGAAGAGTTTGATAAATACGAACCATAAATCATGAGAGAGCCCATTCCAATGCTAAGAGAAAAGAACGCCATACCCATAGCACTTAAAATCACAGATGAATTAATTTTAGAGATGTCAGGAACAAATAAGTAGTCTAAGCCATCATTAAATCCACTTAATGTCGTTACATATCCCACCAAAATTAATAAAATGAGAAATAAACCAGGAATTAAAAATTTCACAGCTTTTTCTATTCCGCCTTTAACTCCCCTTGCCACAATCATGCATGTAAGAAACATAAATATTGTGTGCCAAGCAAGTTGTTTTTCAGGGTCAGCAATAAATGAATTAAAAATATTCTGAGACTCTTTCATATCAATCATGGAAAAAGCGCCGGCAAATGCTTTAAAAATATACGCCATAGTCCATCCAGCTATTACACTATAGAAAGAAAGTATTAATATGCCGGCGATAATCCCCATCCACCCAACTAATTGCCAATTGGTAAAATCATCAGAGTTTGAATATGGCTGTTTTTTTTGTTTAGTTCTGTTTAAAACCTTATCGACCTCAGTAAGGTCAAACCCACTAGATTCATTAGACAGATATTTTAGGCTATTCACTGGATTCTGTTTTCCATGCCTACCTATTAAAACCTCTGCAATCATTATTGGAAGAGCTATAAGAATAACGCTGGCAATATATATTAAAACAAACGCTCCTCCGCCATTTTCGCTTGTCATCCAAGGAAATTTCCAAATATTCCCTAAACCAACAGCGGATCCTGTGGCTGCAAAAATAAATATCAGTTTGGATGACCATTGCCCATGAATAGATTGTCTTCGATTAGTTATAATGGCATACCTCAATATATGAAATTTATGTGAATCTATGTAATATTATACATATGAATATATTGTGCACCAATAAAAAAGCAACCTTTAAATATTCTCTGACAAAAAAAATAGAAGCTGGAATTGTTTTAGAAGGATGGGAGGTCAAAAGCATCAAACTTGGGCATGCACAGATTTCTGAAAGCTATATTTCTATAAATAATGATGAAGCATACTTAGTGAATGCACATCTGAAAATCCTAAATACTACATCTGAGCATAAAAAAGTAAATTCAAGGAGGGCAAGAAAACTGCTATTAAGCAAGAAAGAAATTATGTCCTTATCTGGAGAGATAAAAAAAAATGGCCTAGCTATCATACCAATCAAAATATATTCAAAAAACTCTCTAATAAAACTTGAAATTGCAATTGGTAAAGGTAAGAAAACTCATGATAAAAGAGCAGATATAAAAAAACGTGAATGGGAGAGAAATAAAGAAAGAGTGTTAAAAAAAAATAAAATTTAATTATTAAAGTAATCCTTATGTGCTTCTATTTCTTCTTCATCGGCAAAGATTACCCTTTTGCTTCGATTATCAATAATTTCTATATTCTTTAAGTCTAGTTTTGAATCATTTACTGATAAACCTTGAATATTAGTTTGTCCTTGGGTCATTCTTAAATATACATTCGCAAGTAATCTAGCGTCTAATAACGCCCCATGTGTATCCCTCTCAGTTTTATCAACATCAAACCGGTCACATAATGCATCAAGGGAATTTCTTTTACCTGGAAATTTCTTTCGCGCGACTTTAAGGGTATCATGCACTACTCTATTACCATCTAATATTTCAACTTCCTTATTTAGGTCCAAAAATTCTTTTCTCAAAAAACCCATATCAAAGGGAGCATTATGAATTATGAGGGGTGAGTCTGATATATATGATACAAAACCATCGATAATTTCATTGAAAGACGGCTTATCTTTTAGAAATTTATTTGATAAGCCATGGACTTTATAGGCATCTGGATCCACTTCTCTTTCAGGATTGATATATTTATGAAAGATATTCTCCGTAATTTTTCTATCAATTATTTCTACACAACCAATCTCAATTATTTTGTCTCCATTATCAGCATTAAGCCCAGTTGTTTCTGTATCTAAAACTACAAACCTTTCCATTATATAATTGCATCCCTAGCTAGACTATCAGCTAAATTATTATATATGTGTTCTTCAGACTCATTCTCTTGATGTCCTTTCACCCATTCCCATGAAACCAAAGAACTGTTATTTAATAAATCCAATTCTTTCCAAAGATCCTTATTTTTTACTGGTTTCTTGGAGCTAGTCATCCAGTTATTTTTTTTCCAATTTTTTATCCAGTCTGTAATTCCATTTTTTACATATTTAGAATCTGTGTATAAAGTAATATTGGATCCTACAGAAGATTTTCTAATACCTTCAATTGCTGCTTTTAGCTCCATGCGATTATTAGTAGTGTCAGATTCAAATCCATTAAATTTTTGAATATCATTACCACTTACTATAACAACACCCCAACCACCAGCACCTGGATTTCCGCTACATGCTCCATCAGTAAAGACCCTAATATTTTTCATTTAACTCGGTTAAGGGAAGATTTTGGGAATGGAGCTACTAAATATTTATTTTTAAATTTTAATTTTACAGATGTCAATGGAATTATATTTTTATTGAAAACACAAAAATATATTCCACCAAAATTATGTGAATATAGTTTTTGGAATAACTTAATTTTATTTGAAAGTTTAGAAAAAGTTTTAGAAATAAATGGAAGTAACCTTCCTGTTTCTTTGTAAACAGACTCATACCCAAGTAATTTAAACCATTCCTTTATACTATATAAGGAATGAAAATTCAGTGACCATGGAATATCCATATTATTCATTAATGGTTTAACTAAACCCCAAATACTAGATTTATTAAAACCCACTAAAACTACTTTAGCATCATCTGTGGCTATTCTGTCTATCTCTCTAACAATCTGATGTGGGTTATCTGTATAGTCCAACGCATGTATTATAATTATGACATCATGAGAATTGTCTTCAAAAGGAAACTTTTTTGCAGGTTCCCCATCCCCTGACAAATCTATTTCATCAATAGCAATATAGCTTAAATGTTTTGCTGATTTAAATTTTTGTTTAAAATCAGATAGTCCTATATACAAGACATTGTTGCCAACGGCGTGCTCTTTTATTCTAGATATTTGATCATTAAAAAGTTTTTTAATTGGAAAGTTTGCAGGTTTTCTGTACCATTTAAGCAACTCTCTATATTTATAACTATTCATGCTTGATTTCATAAATTATTAATTAGGAATAAATGTTTATTTTTGATAGTCTATTAATATATTTATGTCTTCCATTATACACAATAGATTAAGCATAATAGTAATAATATTATGCGTCTTTTTTATTACAGGCTGCAATCAAGCTATAAGTTATAAGCGTCCGCAATTATTAGCTCAATATGGAAGCTTTGACTGCATTACATCTCAATTAGCTAACAAAAATTATTCTCAGGTTTGGGATAAAATGGTAAGTGGTTTCTGTTTAGATACAATTTATTCCCAAAGAGTAAACAAAGAAATAGAATGGTTTGTAAATAACAAGGCCTTTTTATATAGATCAATCACAAGAGCAAAACCTTTTCTTTATCATATTTTAAAAGAATTAGAGCGAAACAATCTTCCTTTTGAGTTAGCATTACTCCCAATTGTAGAGAGCGGGTATCAGCCATACGCATATTCACCATCTAGGGCTGCGGGAATATGGCAATTCATACCTCCCACTGCAAAAGAATACGGGTTATCTAGAAACTGGTGGTACGATGGCAGAAGAGATATTATGCAATCCACTAAAGCTGCAGCCCATTTCTTGAAAGATATGCATAGACATTTTGATAAAAATTGGTTGCTTGCTATCGCATCATATAATACTGGTGCTGGAAAAGTAGGCAGGTCAATAAGAAAAGCGAATTTGAGTGGAAAACCAAGTTTTTGGGACTTAAATCTTCCACGTGAGACTGAACTATATGTTCCAAAATTATTAGCTCTTAGAGATATTATATCTAACCCGTCATTATACGGAATTAAACTTCCAAATATTAAAAATAAACCTTATACAAATTTAGTAAATATTGATTATCCTATTGATTTTTATACTTTTTCGATTCTTTCAAATGTTTCTGAAAAGGAGCTATATGCTCTAAATCCTGGCTTTAATACCTGGTATTTTCTGCCCACCTTTCAGGATAGGGTTTTTTTACCATCTAATAAAATCAAAGACTTTAAGAGAAGGTATAAAAAAGTGACAAAATTTATATTTAGCAAAAAAACACATTTAATAGTAAAGGGAGATTCACTGTCTCGTATCTCAAGAAAGTACAATGTAAACATAAAAGCTATAAAAAAGGTTAATAATCTAAAATCTGATGTAATTATATTAGGGAAAAAACTAAAATTGCCAGAAAATACAGCATTAAGTGATGTTGATTCAATCAAAATAGATGGCAAAAAATATATTATCTCTCAAAAGGACTTCAAATATAAACATACTGTAAAAAGGTATGATAATTGGTACAAGATTGCAAAAATGTATGATACAAGTTTAAGCCAACTACTCAAATGGAATAAAGCAACCAAAAAAACACCCCTGAAGGTGTCAGACAAGGTAATAATAATGATGAAAACCCCTATTTTGTCACTCACAAATGAAGTTAAGCTCAGATATGTTGTTAATAGCGGGGATACCACAGCAATAGTTTCTACCGGTTTTGGTATATCTAAAAAGAAACTAATGAAAACAAATCAAATAAAAAACTCTAAATATCTTACAGCTGGTAAAAACCTAACAATAATACTCAAATAAGCATATTTTTATAGTTTAGAAATATAACGATCACCCCTATCACACATTATAGTAACTACGCATGATTCCTCCCTATTAGCTACAATTTGTCTTGAAATAAAGATATTTGCTGCAGATGAAACTCCACAAAAAAGTCCTAAATCTCTTGCTAAAGATTTAGAAGTTTCCTCAGCATCTAATTGATTTATATCAATAATATTATCAACAAGTGCATTTTCAAAAATTGTTGGCTGATAACCATCTTTCCATCTCCTTATGCCAGAAATCCTTGTTCCTTCTTCTGGTTGAACGCCAATTATCTGGATATCAGGATTCTTAGATTTTAAAAACATTGATACACCGGTTATTGTACCTGTAGTCCCCATTGCCGAGACAAAATGTGTTATTTTACCATTTGTTTGCTCCCATATTTCGGGGCCAGTTGTTTCATAATGAGCCCTAAAATTAGATGGGTTTGAAAATTGATCAAGAACAATGCCTTCACCATTTGATTGCATAGTTTTAGCCAAATCTCGTGCACCTTCCATATCCTTCTCTTTATCAACTAATATTATCTTTGCGCCATATGCTTCCATTGTTTTAACTCTCTCTACAGAGGCAGTCTCAGGCATAATAATTATCATTTTATACCCTTTGATTGATGCCGCCATTGATAATGCAATACCAGTATTACCACTCGTTGCCTCTATCAAGGTATCTCCTTTTATAATTAACCCATTTTTTTCTGCATCATTAATCATCCTAATTGCGGGTCTATCTTTTATTGACCCACCAGGATTATTGCCTTCAAGTTTAATTAAAATCTTGTTCGATGCATTGCCTGAAGGTATTTCCAACAATGGTGTATTTCCAATGATTTCTTCAAGAGTTTTAAAATACATTTTTACTCGAGTATTACTATTGCAGTTGTGAGTTCAGTTGTGTCTGAAATTGATAAGTGCGAAGAATTTATATTATTTTTATTTAATATACGAGATAATTCTTCGTTAGCTATAAATTCAGGTTTACCTAGTTTATTATGTCCAATATTAATTAAAGCTGGATATAACCCTTTTCTAAACAAACCTGTTCCAATAGCTTTTGAAAATGCTTCTTTAGATGCAAAATGTTTTGATAAATAACTTACTTTAGAGTTCGACTGACGATATTCCACTAATTCATCTTCTGATAAGATTTTTTCAGCAAATGCATCTTTATACTTTTCGTACAAAAGCTCTATTCGTTTATTTTTAACTAAATCTATTCCAATTCCTTTAATCACAATTCCTAATTATACTTAGGATTTTTTCAATTGCATCTTTTAAACCAGTGAATACAGATTGAGATATAATGGAATGGCCAATATTTAGTTCATTCAGATGTTTAATTTTACATATTGGGCTCAAATTATTATAATTTAACCCATGTCCAGCATTAACAAGCAGGCCTAATTTATTAGCAATTTCCGCTGCATCTATTAATTTTTCTAAGGATGAGGCAGAGGAGTCTAGATTATGTGAGTTTGCATAATAGCCAGTATGTAATTCGACAAGTTCTGCTCCAACATTTTTAGCAATTTTAATTTGGTTTTCATCAGGATCAATAAACAAAGAAGTTTTAATATTAGACTCAGCCAAAATTTGAATATTATTTTTCATTTTTTTTAACTGCAAATTGTCTAAACTAACAAGGTCTAGTCCACCTTCAGTTGTTACTTCATTTCTTTTTTCAGGCACTATACAGCAAAAATCAGGTTTAATTTTTAAAGCAATCTTAATCATTTCATCTGTATGAGCCATTTCTAAATTCAAGATATGAGCGTTTTGTCGAATAACCTCTACGTCATAATCTTGAATATGTCTGCGGTCTTCTCTCAAATGAATAGTAATTAAATCAGCGCCAGCATCTTCAGAAATTTTTACTGCTTCTACAAGATCAGGGTATTCTGTCCCTCTAGACTTTTTAATAAAGGCTATATGATCTAGGTTGACACCTAATCTGATTTTTTGATTATTCATTATAGTGATATTAATTTAAAGATTTTAATGCATCAACAAGATTAGTAAATTTTGTATCAAAAGGCTTATTATTTACTAAAATATCTAATATTTCATAAGTATCTTGCTGAATAAATTCTATAAAAATTTTTTGCTGTTCAACCGTAAGATCTCGATAAACTTCTTCCATGTATTTTGAAAATAAAATATCAACTTCTCTAATACCTTTTCTACATTTCCATCTTACTTCGGAAATACGCATATTATTCAGAAGCTAACATTTTCTTAATATGGGAAATAGCTTTAGCAGGATTTAAAGATTTAGGACAGGTTTTTGTGCAATTCATAATTGTGTGACATCTAAATAATTTAAACTTATCAGCTAGATTTGACAGTCTTTCTTTTTTTGCGGTATCTCTGCTATCAATTATCCATCTATATGCATGAAGCAGTGTTGCTGGTCCTAAATATTTATCAGAGTTCCACCAATAACTTGGACAACTTGTAGAACAGCAAGCACAAAGTACGCACTCAATTAATCCATCAAGCTGGGCTCTATCTTCTTGAGTCTGATTATGTTCTCTCTCTGGTTTTTTGTCATTAATCAACCATGGTTTAATGGATTTGTATTGTTCATAGAATTCTTTCATATCTGGCACCAAATCTTTGATGACAGGCATATGGGGTAATGGATAAATTTTTAATTTAGATTCATTGACAATATTTTGAATACACGCCAACGTATTTGTCCCATTGATATTCATTGAGCAAGAACCGCAGATGCCCTCTCTACAAGACCTTCTAAAGGTTAAGGTGGGATCAATTTCATTTTTAATATAAATTAAGACATCTAGAGCCATGGGGCCAAACTTATCTTTATCTAATATATAAGTATCAACCCGAGGATTAGATTTTAATTCTGGATCATAACGATATACTTCAACGCATAATTGATTTTTTGGAAGTGACTTTGGTTCAAATGTTTTTCCTTTTTTAACAATTGAATTTATTGGTAAAGTAAATTGTGCCATATTTAGTATGTCCTTGCTTTTAATTTAACTGTTTCAACTTCATCTGTTAAGGTTTTTAACTCAACAGGTTTATAACTAAATTTACTCTCACCTTCTTCATTAACCCATACAAATGTATGTTTTAACCAATTATCATCATCTCTGTCAGGATAGTCTTCTCTTGCATGACTCCCTCTGCTCTCTTTTCGATTATCTGCAGAATAAAGTGTCGCAAGTGACTGATAAAGTAAATTATTTAATTCAAGCGTCTCTACTAAATCAGTATTCCATATTAGGGATTTATCTGATACAGATATATTTTTAAAAGAATTATATATCTCCTTCATTAATTCAATTCCCTTCTTAAGTGTTTTCTCGTCCCTGTAAACAGGCGCATATCTTTGCATAGTTTTTTGCATTTTATTTCTTAACTCTGCAGTACTAATATCACCAGAAGAACATCTTGTTTTGTCAAAATTTTCTAAAATTTTTTCAAAATTATTTGGTTTTATAGTTATATGGGTTTTCGATTCTTTGTCCAATATTTTACATGCCCTTTCAGCAGCAGATCTCCCAAAAACAATCAAATCAAGTAATGAATTAGATCCTAGTCTGTTGGCCCCATGTACCGAAACACATGCACCCTCTCCAATTGCCATAAGACCCTCAACAACTGAGTTGGAATTTTCGCTTGCCAATACTTCAGTGTTGTAATTTGTAGGCGTTCCTCCCATATTATAATGAACAGTTGGTATAACTGGAATTGGCTCTTTTGATGCATCTATACCTGCAAAAATCTTTGCAGTCTCTTCGATGCCGGGTAATTTTTCTCGAATAACTTTTGGATCTAGGTGTTCTAAATGTAAATATGCATGATCTTTTTCTTTTCCTACTCCTCTGCCTTCATTTACCTCAATTTGAATAGCTCTACTTACGACATCTCTTGATGCAAGATCCTTGGCATTTGGAGCATATTTAGGCATAAACCTTTCATTTTCTGAGTTTGTTAAATACCCACCTTCACCTCTAGCTCCTTCTGTAATTAAACAACCTGCTCCATAAATTCCCGTAGGATGAAATTGAACAAATTCCATATCTTGCAGAGGAAGATTTGCTCTCAATATCATTCCATTACCATCACCCGTACAAGTGTGAGCTGATGTTGATGACTGATAAGCTCTTCCATAACCACCCGATGCTAATATCACAATATGTGATTGAAAAAAATGTATAGAACCATCATCCAAGCACCATGCAAGGACTCCAACACACTTTCTTTCTTCAAAAACTAAATCAATTACGAAGTATTCAATAAAAAAATCTACATCATTTTTAAGTGATTGGGTATACAGAGTATGTAATATCGCATGCCCAGTTCTATCTGCAGCTGCACAAGTTCTTTGAGCTATACCTTTTCCAAAATTTGTTGTCATCCCGCCAAATGGGCGTTGATATATTTTACCTTCCTCTGTTCTAGAAAAAGGAACTCCATAATGCTCAAGTTCAATTATGGAATCTACTGCATTTTTACACATATATTCAATTGAATCTTGATCACCCAGCCAATCTGATCCTTTTACGGTGTCATACATGTGCCAACGCCAATCATCTTCGCCCATATTGCCTAAAGCTCCGCTTATACCGCCTTGGGCAGCAACAGTGTGACTTCGTGTTGGAAAAACTTTAGAAATACATGCAACACTATGTTTAGATTGAGCAAGACCCATGGTAGCTCTAAGACCTGATCCTCCAGCACCAATGACAATTACATCATGCTGATGTTTTACGATATCATAACTTTTCATAAGTAATTCCCTTTAATTATAATAAGTGTTATTAAAGTAAGACCTAATAATATAGCATGAATTAATTTAGAAAGATTCACAAAAAACCTTTGTCTATTTAAATTATGAATATAGTCTTCTAAAATAATTTCAATTCCAAGAGAGCTGTGTGTATACAAAATTATGGCTGAAAAAGAAATAATAATAATTCCCCAAAGAGAGGATATATCTTCTCTAACTTCTAAATATGATGAGTTTTCTAAATTTAATAAATAAACAGCCAGATAAATAATTATAGGTACTAATAATACTGCACTGATTCTTTGAAGCTTCCAATGAAAAATAGCCATGTTAAAAACCTATATTAATTTCAAAAAAAATAATTGATAGCAATGTTAGTAAAACAGAGACTATTAAAACCAAATATCCAGATACATAAGTATCTTTCATACTCAAACCCAACCCATAATCCCAGAACAAATGTCTTATACCATTTAATAGATGGTAAGCTAAGACAAAAATTGAAGCTGTTATAAGTAACTGAATAAAAATATTTGCAAGAAAAACTTTCAAAATATTAAAATAATCTATGCCAAGTGCGACCGATAATAAAGTTAAAGGAATAAATAAGGATAAGATAGAAAGTATTACTCCTGTAATTCTATGTGCTATAGATAGGACAGATGTAAGTTGGGGTTTATAGATTTGTAAATGTGGAGATAATGGTCTTTTTAAATTTGTCATACTTATTTAATTTGATTAAAAATCTATACAACGGCCATTCTTTTCCCAATCACCATAGCGAGTTGGATCAAGCCCCTTGCGGCCATTTATTTCCTTTATTTTTTTTGTTTTGCTTTTTTTGCTTTTAGGCTTGTCAGTTCTTTTGTTCTGATTCATTTAATCTCTCCATGGAGTATTATATGCAAATATAAATCAAATAAATAGCACTTTATTAGTATATACTTATTTTGTAGATCTTATTAAAAGCAGAATTTCTAACATAATATATATTATTTTTGCTTATAATATATAGATATTTATCAAATACTTATATGAATATTAAAAACAAAACTTTATATGATGAGATAAGAAAATTATCAGGATACTCTTTAGATTCAGAAACATTATGCTTAAGAGTTTCAGGTGATGATGCTAGCAAATTTCTTCAAGGACAACTAAGTAATGACATTAATCTAATAGACGACAGTAATTATCAAATTTCATCTTATTCTACTAATCAGGGTAAGGTAATATCAATAAATAGGATTCTTAAAGATAATCATTCTTATATTATATTGCTAAATAAAGACATCGTGGAATATTTTGTAGAAAAAATATCAATGTACATTTTAATGTCTAAAGTAAATCTCAAGGTTGAAAAAGATTATAAAGTTTTTGGCATAATTGGGGAAAATGCAAAAAGACTATCTCATGAAAATAATATTCTTGATGAGAAAAAATACCTAAAAAAAGATAATCTGTGGATTATAAATACAACGAATAAAGATATTTATTCGAATATCATTATTTGTGAAAAAGATTCTGAAGATTTTTTTAAAGGATTAAATATTAGTGAATTAGATTTCAATATATCTAAGTTTATAGATATTATTAATTGTTTTCTTAGAATAAATAAACTCAATAAAGAACGATATATTCCTCAAGTATTAAATCTAGATGAGAATAATGGAATTAATTTTAAAAAAGGTTGCTATACGGGACAAGAAATTATTGCTCGCACACATTATTTAGGGAAAGTAAAAAAGAAAATATTTATTATTAAACACACTTCATCAAAAATTGATATTAATGATAAAATTTATGATGGAAATGATGAGTCAGTTGGGGAAGTTATTAGTGATAATATAATTTTAAACAATGAATATTATTGTTTAGGTGTCATCAAAACCAACTCTATTAAATCTAGCATTTTTTCGAAAAAAGAAAGCTTATTTATTCTAAATTAACTTTTTAAAATATTCTTTATTATATCTCTTTCTGAAATTAATTCAGCTTCACTCTTTTTTATATAATTACTTGCTTCTTCGCTTATAACAAGATTATTAATAATAGAAAGTGAAGAGTTAGTTACATTTAAAGGAAAAGAAAAAAAGATTTCACTATCAATTCCATAAGAATTATTACTAATAACCCCCATTGATTCCCAATCATTAGACCCATTAACAAGGGCGTTTAGATGATCGTAAATTGCAGAGGCAGCAGAGGCAGCACTTGATTTTCCTCTATGTTCAATTATCTCTGCACCCCTATTTTGAACACGAGGAATAAATATATCATCTATCCAGTTTGTATCGAGATTTTTAATAAATGAATTATCATTCGAAATTAAAGTATTAGAGATATCTGGGAATTGAGTTGCAGAATGATTGCCCCAAACAACTAATTGCTTGATAGATTCAACTGGTTTATTTACTTTACTACCTAAAATACTTTTAGCTCTATTTTGATCTAGTCGCATTAAAGATGTTATATTCTCACTTGATATATTCTTTGTGTGGTGTTGAATGATTAGCGCATTCGTGTTTGCAGGATTACCAACAATAATTACTTTTGCTGAAGACTTAGCAAAATTATCAATTATTTTAGCTTGGTGTTGAAAGATATTTGCATTATCTAATAATAAATCAGCACGCTGCATTCCTTTTGACCTTGGTTTTGCGCCTACTAATAAAACAAAATCTGTATCTGCAAATCCTTTTTCTGGGTTGTCTGTTATTAAAATAGAATCAAGATTGTTGAATGCGCAGTCTTCAATTTCATACTTTATACCCTTTAAAATTGGCAAAGCGTCTGTAATATCAAGTAAGTTAAGCTGGATTTTAGTATCGTTCGGAAAGATATTACCGGATAATATTCTAAATATTAAAGAATATGCAATATTACCAGCAGCACCTGTAATTGTGACAATAACTTTGTTCATCGTATTAGTTTCTGTGCTAATTTTAAATCATTCGGGGAATTTATACTAATCGAATTATGGCTTTTTAACTTAATACATTTAATCTCTACATGATTATATAAAAACCTTAATTGTTCTAAACTTTCTTTAGCTTCTTGCATTGATTTCTTGAACGATGAATACTCATTCAACAGAGAAACTTTATATCCATAAAGGCCTATATGGAGTAAGTAATTTGATGAGCTATCATATGGCAATGGTGATCTAGAAAAACATAACGCATTATCATTTTTATTTGTTATAACTTTAACGCAATCTTTGTTAATATAATGATTTCTGTTATTAGATTGCACAATAACAGTCGTCATTATTTTTTCTTTAGATTTTTTCAAATAATTAATCATTTTATTCACAGCATTCACTGGAAAGTTTAGTTCATCGCCTTGGATATTAATAATTATCTCATTTTTACCAAAGCTTCTTTTTTTGCATAAATCTGCAATTCTTTCTGTTCCATTTAAGTTCTTTTTTTTAGAAAGATAAGTCTCTATATTGATATTATCTATTAATGTTTTGATTTCATTACTATCAGTAGCCACAATTAATGAATCATAA
>JACKQG010004477.1_pt1 | contig 16176 bp, 13 predicted proteins | sample 8237621 | NCBI WGS metagenome assembly JACKQG01 (sample SAMN15677084, study PRJNA649215) | marine metagenome | biome: marine; feature: Black Sea; material: saline water; isolation source: suspended particulate matter (SPM) from the Black Sea western gyre | collected 2013-06-09/2013-06-10 | depth... | reverse complement strand
TCGGTTACGCCAATCAGAGACAAAAACCTTATATCAGACCTTTTGTCAAATATACACCGACATGGCCCCGAAGTTTTATGCCCCAGGATCAAAGCATCAGAGACCTTGTGGCCAAAATGAAACTGATCCCTAATAAAGCACTGATAGAAGGGAATCGAATCCTCTTTTGCGAAGACTCCATTGTTAGAGGTACACAGTTGCAGGACAACGTCCAAATATTATTTGATGTTGGAGCATTAGAGGTTCATATGCGGCCGGCCTGTCCGACCCTGATTTATCCCTGTGAGTATCTCAATTTTTCGACGTCGCGATCGACTCTCGACCTTGCGGGACGCAAAGCGATCAAAGCGCTTGAGGGTGCCGAGGATAAATGTTTAGACGAGTATGCCAAATCGAATTCAGAAAAAAATGCGGCCATGGTTGACAACATAAAGCAGAGGTTGCGCCTTACGTCTTTAAAATATCAAAAACTGGAAAACCTTGTCGAAGCGATCGGCCTGCCAAAAGATAAATTATGTACTCATTGTTGGGACGGGAGCAGTTATTTCTGAGGCCTTTGAAATTTGAAGTGAAAAAGAAGGAGTAGTTATGGCAAAGCGTGACGACATTAATAAAGTTTTAATTATCGGATCAGGACCTATTATCATCGGTCAGGCGTGCGAATTCGATTATTCCGGCACCCAGGCGTGCAAGGCACTGCGCAGCCTTGGCTACGAAATCGTACTGGTAAATTCTAATCCGGCAACGATTATGACGGATCCGGGCATGGCCGATGTAACCTATATTGAACCGCTCAACCTTCAGACGATTACCGATATTATTGCAGCCGAACGACCGGACGCCCTGCTGCCGAATCTGGGCGGCCAGACCGGTTTGAATCTGTCGTCCGAGTTAGCCAGAGCCGGTGTGCTTGAAAAATACGGTGTCAAGATTATCGGCGTCAACATCGATGCCATTGAGCGCGGAGAAGACCGAACAGCCTTCAAGGAAACCATGAACCGACTCGGAATTGAGATGCCGAAAAACCAGGCGGTTAACAGCGTCGAGGAGGCCGAAAAAGTCGCAGAGGAATTGGGCTACCCCGTAGTAATTCGCCCGGCATACTGCATGGGCGGTATGGGCGGAGGCCTGGTTTACAATGTCGAGGAGCTGCGCACAGTCGCTGCGCGCGGCTTAGCTGCAAGTATTGTTAATCAGGTTTTGGTCGAAGAATCAGTCTTAGGCTGGGAAGAGCTTGAGCTTGAAGTTGTCCGGGACGCCAAAAACCAGTTGATCACCGTCTGTTTTATTGAAAATGTTGATGCCATGGGCGTGCATACCGGCGATTCTTTTTGCACGGCTCCCATGCTGACCATTGATCCCGATTTGCAGGAGCGCTTGCAGCAATATTCTTATGACATTGTGGAAGCGATTGAAGTTATCGGCGGAACGAATGTCCAGTTTGCACATGATCCCAAAACCGGACGGGTTGTCGTTATTGAGATTAACCCTCGCACCTCCCGTTCATCAGCACTGGCTTCCAAGGCCACGGGATTTCCGATTGCCTTTGTCTCCTCGCTGCTGGCCGGAGGACTGACCATGGACGAAATCCCTTACTGGCGGGACGGAACCCTGGAAAAATACACCCCTTCCGGTGACTATGTCGTTGTTAAATTTGCCCGCTGGGCCTTTGAAAAATTCGAAGGCGTTGAAGATAAGCTCGGCACTCAGATGCGGGCTGTGGGCGAGGTGATGAGCCTTGGCAAGACTTATAAAGAAGCTTTTCAAAAAGCAATCCGGTCCCTGGAGATCAATCGCCATGGTCTCGGTTTTGCCAAAGATTTCAACGAAAAATCCCTGGACGAATTGCTCAACATGCTGGGAACGCCTACCAGTGAACGCCAGTTTATGATGTACGAGGCCCTGCGTAAAGGTGCCGATATCCAGGAGCTTTATGAGCTCACTCACATTAAACCGTGGTTTATCGAGCAGATGCAGGAACTGGTCAAACTTGAAGAACAGATTCTGCCGCATAAAGGCCGGATGCTACCCGATGATCTGCTGATTCAGGCCAAAAAAGACGGTTTTGCCGACAAATATCTGGCCAAGATTTTAGGTATTTCCGAAAAGGATGTTCGTAACAAGCGCATTGCTTTGGGTTTAGCTCAGGCCTGGGATTCGGTTCCGGTCAGCGGAGTGGAAAATGCCGCCTACTACTACTCGACCTACAATGCCCCTGATAAGGTAGACGTCAGTGACCGCAAAAAAGTAATGGTTTTAGGCGGTGGACCCAACCGGATTGGACAGGGCATTGAATTCGACTATTGCTGTGTACACGCCGCATTTGCCATCCGGGATGAAGGCTATGAATCCATCATGATCAACTGCAATCCCGAAACGGTTTCCACGGATTACGACACTTCCGACAAACTTTATTTTGAACCACTAACCGTTGAAGATGTGCTCAGTATTTACGAGAAGGAAAAGCCGGAAGGTGTTATTGTCCAGTTTGGCGGCCAGACGCCTTTGAACATTGCCAAGGAACTGGAAGCGGCAGGTGTCAATATCCTGGGAACATTACCGGAAACTATTGATTTAGCAGAAGACCGGGATCGGTTCCGCCAAGTGATGCGCAAGCTGGGAATCCCTCAGCCGGAATCCGGTATGGCCAGTACAGTGGAAGAAGCGCTTGAGATAGCAAAAAGAATTGGTTACCCTTTGATGGCGCGGCCCTCTTACGTTTTAGGCGGTCGTGCCATGGAGATTATTCTTGATGAACAGATGCTTTTGCACTATGTGGCTGTAGCAGTGGATGTTTCCCCGGAACGACCGATTTTGATCGATAAGTTCCTGGAAAACGCCATTGAAGTCGAGGCCGACGCTATTGCAGACGGCAGTGATGCCTTTGTCCCTGCCGTCATGGAGCACATAGAGCTGGCGGGCGTACATTCCGGAGATTCCGCCTGTGTGATTCCGCCCATCAGCATTCCTCCGAAGCACATCGAAACCATTTACGAATACACCCGTAAAATAGCTATTGAGCTTAATGTGGTCGGCTTGATGAATATACAGTACGCCATTGCCGACGACACAGTATATATCTTAGAGGCCAACCCCAGGGCCTCACGCACCGTGCCCATTGTTTCAAAGGTCTGCAATATACCTATGGCCCGGATGGCTACCCAAATCATGTTGGGCACAAAACTCTCGGAACTTGGACTCAAAAAGAAAATAATTCCGTATTTTGGTGTAAAAGAAGCAGTCTTTCCTTTCAACATGCTGCCTGAAGTGGATCCACTGCTGGGACCGGAAATGCGGTCAACCGGTGAAGTGCTTGGGATGGCGGACTCCTTTGGCCTTGCTTTTTTCAAAGCCCAGGAGGCAACCCAGTTGCCGTTGCCGCTGGAAGGAACTGTCCTTATTACTGTCGCAGACAGAGATAAACCGAGCGTCATAGAGCCTGCCAGGCTTTTCCAGGAACTGGGTTTCAAGATCCGGGCAACAAACGGGACGCATGCTTTTCTGGCCGAGCACGGCATCGATTCCAAGCCGATCAACAAATTGGGATATGGCCGCCCCGACATTGTGGATGCAATTAAAAACAAAGAGATTAGGCTGATCGTTAACACTCCCAGCGGTAAAGAGAGTAAGGATGACGACTCCTACATACGCAAGGCGGCAATCAACCACAAGGTAACGTCTATTACAACAACGGCCGCTGCTACGGCTGCTGCCAGGGGTATTGCCAAGAGAAGAAAAAAACAGGCCGTTGTAAAATCGCTGCAGGATTATCACGCGGAAATCACATAGTGTCCCCAAGCTAGTCGTAACATAGCGAAAATTCCCCTCGGCAGGGGTCGGAGATATCTGGCTTGCCGAACTGAGAAACTATCAAATTACGCCTCAACATACTGTTATCAATGATGTTTGCAGAAGAACAGGCTGCCCAAAGCCGACAAGCATGGTCTGGCATATCAAAGGTACCTTTCCCCACAAAAAATGCCAATTATTCCCTGAATTGATTTAAAACCCACTTCATTTTACACAAAAAAAGATGCAACCTGTTTTTTTTGTTGACAAATCATTTTTGTCGGCGTATGTTGCACTTGTTGCATGTGTTCCACGCGTTACAAAGGTTACATACGTTCCAGGTGTTACATGCGTTACACGCGTCTTTGTTGTATTTGGCAAGGGGAGTTTTTCCAGTGAAAAATGATTTGTTCACAATTCCACAGGCCGCCAAAATCTGTTCCGTTTGCCGGACGACAATGTGGAGATGGGTTAAGTCTGGAAAGCTGGAAGCCTTCCTGACCCCGGGAGGTCAATTTAAAATCCGGGAAAAAGATTTGAAATCTTTTATTCAAAAAAGAATGCAACATCTCCCGGTAGTAGAATTTTCTCAAGGGAAAAAGATTCTGATTGTTGATGACGATCCAGCGATTCGAAAATTACTTAACAAAATGATGTCATATAATGGATATCGGCGAGAAGCGGCATCAGACGGTTTCGAAGCCGGAACCAAAATCATGCAGTTTAAACCGCACCTTATAATTTTGGACCTATTTATGCCGGGGATGGATGGCTTTGAAGTATGCAAGCAAATCAAGGAAAGCTCGAATACTTCTCATATAAAAATACTAATCCTTACCGGTTTTGATTCAAAGGAAAATAAGGAACGAATCATGCGTGCCGGTGCGGATGGCTATCTGGTAAAACCTGTGGGAAAGAGTGTGCTGCTTAAAAACGTAAAGGATCTAATAAGCAAGTGATATATAACTCTAAGTCTTTGTAAGTAAACGATAATACGTTAATTGTAATTTTGTAACACTTCTATCTTTAAACGGTGATTTGTCTTTTAGATGTTCATTTAAGCAAAGGAGATCAACCATGGATCACAATCCGATTCGCGCCCAAGGCCACAGAAATGTCTTTTGCCCGTATTACAACGGTTGTCTGGATCATGCCGCTAAACGTTACTGGGAATACTGGTCCTGTTTGAAATGCCAGCATAAACAGGAACAAAAAGCTGTTACCGAAGTGCTGTTAGCGCCGGGAAGCGATTATCCGTATTACACGCTTTCACCGTCATTTTATGATAAAGTAGAAAACTTTACTTTATAGCAGCAGATGATCTTCGGTGCGGCAATCAAAAGCGAATTTTAAAAAACAATAAATCAATAAAGCAGTCAGATAGTTAAAAATCTATCTTGCACGTGCAAAATTTGAGATAATACGATTTTACTGTTCAGCCCTTTTATCAATATTTAGTGGTTAAGGGAGGTTCTGACACAAAATATAGGCAGGCAGCCTTGATGATCTTGTAAAAAGTCACGAATTCAACTTAAGTTGTTCATTTTCTATCTTCCAGACAAAAATATTATTGGCTATCTCGGCATCTACGGCCAGTTCGGTATTTTCAAATTTAATGCAAAAAGCAGGATTTGTTCTGTGTACAGTTACAACAACACCGGGTTGCAGCCCAAAGGATAGCAGTTGATGTAAATTGGAATGGTTGCCGGGTTTAATGTACGTGATCTTGCCGCTTTCGCTGGGTTTGAGCTCACTTAAGCTGACCACGGTGCTGCTAATTTTATTCAGCTTTTCCTTGCAGCATTTGCCTTTCGGAATCGGCTTTCCGTCCGGGCAGATCTCCGGATGCCCCAGCAACGTGCAAATAGCTTCTTCGACTTCAGGCTCCAGGTAGTGTTCTACTTTGCAGGCAACTTCTTCCATAGAGGAATTTTTTAGTCTAAGAACACTCGACACCAGCACCTCGGCCAGACGATGCCGCCGCATAATTGCTTCGGCTATAAGTTTGCCCTCACTCGAGAAAAGGATTTTGTCGGCATGGGAGACGATCAGGTCCTGCTTTTCAAGCTCTGCAAGGTCAGCTTCAGTAAAAGCGACGATACATCTCTTCTTAATAGCATCGATGGAATAGTTCTTGTTTTCACCGGCGCACCAGATAGCTTCCATTATTTCTTCTTGTTTCTCATTCAGCATAATTGAATCTCCTTAATAGTTCAGCCGCAAAGGCACTAAAACTATAATATACAAAAGTCCTTTTGTCACTTGTCATTTGCCTAAGTTGCCGAACGATTACAAAACTCCTTATTTACCGTTCGGCAGGGTCTATTTATTAAGCTTACGAAAACGTAACACCTAATAAACGGCAGGTATAGTTTACCATGCTTCCGATGAGTATCGCATAAATCATAACGGTACTCATGATGGCGATAGATGCTCGGCTTCCACGCTCTTTGAATAAAACAATGATTGCGTTCATACAGGGTGTTAGAAATGTCATCACCAACAAGTTAACAACAAGCTGAACATTGTCATAAATACTGCTGAGATGCTCAATTTCTGTAGCACCGCTTTCTCTTCGTATTAATGTTTTAATGAATACCTGCACACTCTTTACTGGAAGCCCCATGAAACCATGGATTACAGGTTCGGCCGCTTTTTCTAATGCTGCCAGTCCACCCATTCTCTCGAATAGAAATACAACAAGCGATGCCATAATAAAGACAGGTATAGCCTCTTTCATGAAGAAGTATGTTTTTGCGGCAGACATTTTCAATATTTGAAGAGGCTTGGGCAGTCTCATGGGTGGAATTTCCATTAAAAGCGGCATTCGTTTGCCCGGCAATATTTTGTTTACAATAATTCCGGCGATAAGAATTTGAGAAAAAATCAATCCAAAAACAGTAATTGATGCTGATAAAGGCATTTTGCCTAATATGATGAACATAACCGCCAGCAGCGGAGCGCAGGGCATCCCGAGTAGAAGGAGAAATGTTGCGATGTTTTTTTCTTTTTCAGTATCCAGCATACGTGTTGTGAGGATAGCCATAGTTACACATGAAAAACCCATTAAGAGCGGGATGACACCTTTTCCGTTAAGACCCATTTTCTGGAAAACTTTGTCGAGCATGATTGACAGTCTGGAAAGATATCCTGAGTCTTCGAGTATTCCAAAGGCGATATAAAAACAAAAGAGCACCGGCAATACCAATCCCAGGGCCAAAAAAACCCCTGTCGGCAGAATTCCAAAATCCGGATCCACCACCATATCCCGAATGAAGGCACTGGGTATGGGGGCAACAAGTTTTGTTGCCCATGGGATCAAATAACCTTCAAAAATGACCCCGTTAATAGTGTCAACCAGGAATGTTGCTCCAAAGGTTCCTATGAACAAATACATGATATACAATGCAGCGATGGCGATAGGGACTCCCGTGGAAAGCTGAGTACACCAGTCCCCGAATCTTACAATGAAAGGACTTTTGGCGGGCGGCGCTACCTTTTGAACCGCATTAATAATCTGTTCGGCTTTTTTGTTGTACAGGTTTGTTAAAAGAATACTGCTCGACAACTGCTCCTCTTGGCGGTATTCTTGGGCCAGGTCCTTGAGTTGCTCCAGCATCCCCGGGCCGAATTTGCTTTCGATCCATTCCTCAATCCCACCGTCTCCCGTAAGCAACAGGATCCCTATGACTCTTGGGGAAAGATCATCCGTTTTGAGAAGTTTCGTTACGATTTCAAAAAACTGTTCGATCCAGGCCGGGTACTCGATTAGCTTGTTTGCGGTTCGCATGTTCGCCAGGTTTGCGATCACTTTTTGAACACCGATTCCCTCCCTGGCAATAGTTGTACAGACGTCGATGCCGAGCATTACTGCAAGTTTGTCGTAATCGATCTCAATTCCGCGAGATGCCGCCTCATCAATCATGTTGATGTTAAGGAGCATTGGAAGGCCATACTCTTCATACTGGAGGGCAATAGCGATGGAACGTTTCATGTGTTTCGCATCTGCCATCAAAACAATCCCCTGGATATCATAATCGGTTTTGTGGGGCAGAAGGATATCTCTGGAAGCCCTCGCGTCCTCGTTGCTCGAAAATATCGAGAAAACACCCGGTGTATCAAAGGCATCTATTTCAGTTCCTTTAATACGCCCGGCATTGATCGAAACCGTATTGCCGGGTATATTGATGCTTGCTGTTGCTTTGCCGCATATCCGTGAAAACAGACTGGTTTTCCCCACCTGCATGTTGCCGACAATGGTAATGCCTTGTTTCCTATGTATAGATCCCTCCGTGTCTATTTTACACTCAGAAGATTTTCTCATTGGTATTGCCTACCCCTTGCACCTCTTTCTGCGAACATTTCAACTTTTAAGTATTTGCAAATAAAAGTAAAACCATAACCTAAGCCGGATAAACCGGAATTAAATAAAATTCTCGCGCAAAGGCGCAAAGACGCCAAGATTCTTAAAAAACTTATCTTTGTTTTCCTTTGCGGGCTTTGCGCCTTTGCGTGAAATAATACACTGCCAATAATGTTAGATAAGTCAAACAATATATAATGTCAACAATAAAGAAAGAATGAAGTCACTTTTTATACATTGACTTAACATTTAAGATGATATAAACTGTAGCCAAAACGCGGACAGGGGGAAATATGAAGAAAAATGATGAACTTTCAGAAAGTTTAGAAGACTACCTTGAAATAATACTGCAATTAGAGCAGTCCCAAAAAGTAGCCAGGGCAAAAGATATTGCCGCAAACATGGAAATCCAGCGTGGATCTGTTACAAGTGCCCTAAAAAATCTAAAAGAAAAAAAGCTTATCAATTATGAGCCATACAGTTTTATCACTCTAACCCCAAAAGGCAAAAAGCTTGCCAAAGAAATCACACACCGGCATACTGTACTCCGGGACTTTTTGTTAATGATCCTGCAGCTTGATGAAGAAACGGCAGAAGCAACAGCTTGTCGCATGGAGCATGTTATTGACAATAAATCGTTGGAAAAACTATTGCTTTTCTTTGATTTTATCTATAATTGCCCCAGGGCGGGCAAGGACTGGGTGGAAGCCTTTTTGGATTATTGCTCATCCGGTAAGTTAGACCGGGAAAAATGTGAAAGATGCCTGGATGATTGCCACACGCGTCATCAATAATAAGCATAGCAAAAAGGGCAGCCTGAAGGCTGTCCAATTTTACTATCCTGGGGAATTGCCCTTGAACTTGAAAAAAATAATATTTTGCAAAGGTATCGAGTCATTAAATACGACTGGAGACAGCAATAAAAATTTTACAGATTAACGTGTCTTCACCAAAATGTTATGGGTGATGAAAAACTCTGACATTTAAGAATTGATCGCCGCCAGTATCTCTTTAATTACAGTATCGGCCTCTTCATATGGGACCTGACAGGTACCTACCTGTTTGTGGCCGCCGCCTCCATATTTGAGTGCCAGAGAACCAACATTGACGCTGGAAGTTCTGTTAATGATGCTGTGTCCGACAGATATCATCACAAACTCCCGGTTCTTGCCGTCTACCAGCCGGACGGAAATATTCTGATCAGGATATAGGGTATATTCGATAAAACGATTGCCGCTGGGAATATCTTTTATTCCGCGAAAATCGAGAACAATTGCGTTACCTTCAATTCTAGCATGTTTTTTGATAAAATCTTGGAATTGCTTTGATTCTGCCCTATAAACATTAACCCGTTCCTTAACGTCGGGCAGGGCCATGATTTTTTCAATACTTTTTGTGCGGAGCAGCCAGGGAAGACTTCTCATGAGGTCAAAATTACTTACTCTGAAATCATGATGATAACCTAAGCCGGTCCTTGGATCGGCAATAAAGGCCAGCATCATCCAACCTTGGGGATTGAGAATATCTTCTTTGGTATACTGGGCGGAATCGGCAATATCAACAGCCTTTATCAATTCTTCGAATTTCTTTAATTTTTTGGCATATTCTTCGTTTGCCATGTAATACTTGTAAATAACATGGGCTGCGCTGGGTGCTTCTTCACAGGCACCCTTGAATTTTCCTTCCAGTTGCAACCGCTCCTGTTCACTTGAATGATGATCGAACCAGAGCCCGCATCCTTCCACTAGCGGAACATTGGCGAGTACATCATTTTCAGTTACCTCTATTTTGTTGTCCTGAAGATCTTTTGGATGAACATACAGGATCTTATCTATTATTCCCAGTTCATCTAAAATGGTTGCGCAAACCAGCCCGTCAAAATCAGAGCGTGTAATCAATCTCATTTCATCCTCCTTCAAGTAACGTATAACAAATAACGTTCAATTGAGCGTTATCGCTCAATTGGGGTGTTACTCTTGCAGTTTGCAGTCTTGGGCCCACTCCGGACAGGCTTTTTCCATTTCGGTCATATACTTTTGCGTGCATTCCCCGCATTCCATTTCAACGTTGGGAACATCGCCGAACCTTTCCCTGATTTCCTCCGTTGAAAGATGCTGAACCCCACTGCATCCGCATTGGGGACATGATGTTTGAATCTGATACCGTTTTTTAGTCATCGCTCTTCTCCTTAGTTTTTTTAAAACGTGATAAACAATTCTTTTTGGCTCAATTTAGGTGTCCGCTGTCCTTTGTCCTTCGTCCGTTGCTAAGCAATAAGAAGCGAGATTATATCTCAACTACAGTGAAACACAAAAAGAGGCCCTAATATCTGTAAAACCACTGACTACGGACAACTGACCACAGACTCCTAATCGAGCTTTGGCTCGATTAGGGTTATAGCAACTTGTTTAATACCTCTTCGGATAGGATATCTTCTTGGGATGCAATTTCCCTGATGGTCTTACCGGTCTCATGGGCCTTTTTAGCAATTGCGGCGGCGCGGTCGTAGCCGATATGCGGAACCAGGCCGGTCGCCAGGGCCAGACTTCTTTCGATGTAAGATTCACACACCTCACGATTGGCAGTAATGCCCCGGATACATTTTTCGGCAAAAACTTTTGATGTCGCCGCCAGCAGAGAAATCGACTGCAACAGATTATAAGCTATTACCGGCAGCATGGTATTCAGTTCAAAATTGCCCCCCTGTCCTCCCAGCATAATAGTGGTGTCGTTGCCGGCGACTTGAGCGGCCGCCTGGAGTACCGCTTCCGGTATGACCGGGTTAACTTTTCCCGGCATGATCGAAGAGCCGGGTTGCAAAGCGGGAAGATTGATTTCTCCCAGCCCGCAGCGTGGTCCCGAAGCCAGCCAGCGAACATCGTTGGCAATCTTAACCAGACTGACGGCGATGGTTTTTAAAGAGCCGCTGTTCTCTACGGCAGCATCCCGGGCGGCCTGCGCTTCGAAACGGTTCTTGGCCGGCTTAAAAATAAAGCCGCAATAGTCCGAAATCAGAGCGATTACTTTGGCGGCAAATTCCGGGTGGGTGTTCAAACCGGTGCCGACGGCCGTGCCCCCCAGCGCCAGTTCTGCCAGCCTTTCCACAACCAGCACAACTCTTTTTTTGCCCAGCTCTATCTGCCGGGCGTATCCTGAAAACTCATCACCGAGAGTCATGGGCACGGCATCCTGCAAATGAGTTCTACCGATTTTTTTGATACGATCAAATTCTGCTGCTTTATTTGCAATCGTTTTGTGCAGTATATCGAGTGAAGGAATCAGGCCCTTTTTGATGGATATTAAAGCGGCAATATGAATCGTCGACGGGATGACATCGTTGCTCGACTGGCCCAGGTTGACATGATCATTGGGATGAACCGGTGTCTTGTCTCCCTTTTTGCCGGTGATGATTTCGTTGGCCCTGGAGGCGACGACTTCGTTCATGTTCATATTTGTCGAGGTTCCCGATCCGGTTTGAAACACATCCACCACGAACTGGTCATCAAACTTTCCATCCATCACCTCCTGGGCTGCTTTAATAATTGCCTTGGAGATGTCCGCATTCAGAAGGCCGAGCTCTGCGTTCACCCGGGCGGCACATTGCTTTATTAGTGCAAGTGCATGCATGAACGCCGCTGGAAGCGTCAAACCGCTAATGGGAAAGTTTTCCACCGCCCGCTGTGTCTGCGGGCCAAAATAAGCATCCACAGGTACACGTACCGTTCCCATGGAGTCTTTTTCTTCTCTAAAATCCATTTTTCAGCCTATTCTTAAAGTAATTTCACCGCAGAGTCGCAGAGAACGCAAAGATACTTTTTCTTTTTGAATTGCCGTGAGAGGCAACAATTCAAAAAAAGGAACCGTTTATTATATATATGATTTTCTGAAACAAGTGTTTTATTTTGTTTTCTGTTCTCTCAACGGAAAACAAAAACAATTTAACCTCTGCCGTCTCTGCGTCTTGAGCGAAGCGGGCGGTGATAATTAGTTTGTCCAGTATCGAGCATCCAGTATCGAGCATCCGGTATCGAGCATCCGGTATCGAGCATCCAGTATCAAGTATCCAGTATCAAGTATCAAGCATCCAGTACTGCCTGAAGTCTTGCCGGGTCGTACTGTTGCGAGATCAAAGGTCCCTTGTTTAAAACATCGATGTGCTTTGTAAAGTTTTGCTTTTCTTTGCGATATAAAATACCGATGGGTATTCTATCTTCCCACTGGCGGGCAAGCTTCATGGCGTTTTCCAAGTCATCCGGCATGTAATCTTCTTCAAACAGGTCATAGGCCCGCTTTTTGTACCAGTTGTAAGTGTTGATACGGTTGAAGGAGACGCACGGCTGCATGATGTCGATCAGGCTAAAGCCTTTAAATTGCATCCCTTCCCGGATCAGTCTGCTCAGATGTTCCAGATTACCTGAAAAGCCGCGGGCAACAAATCCGGCACCCAGGGACAATGCCACTGCAAGACCGTTAAATGGTTCCGAAATAACACCACGAGGCTGCATCGGTGTGACCATGCCGAAATCTGAAGTGGGGGACGCCTGGCCTTTGGTCAGGCCGTAGGTTTTGTTATTGTGTACCAGCAGAGTGAGATCTACATTGCGCCGGATGGCGTGCATAAAATGATTGCCGCCCTCACCGTAACAGTCCCCGTCGCCGGAATTAACCAGTATTTTCAGATCGTGATTGGCCAACTTGGCGCCGGTGGCAAGGGGCAGCGCACGGCCGTGCAGGGCGTGAAACATATTACATTTTAAAAAATGGGGTGTTTTTGCGGCCTGTCCGATACCGGATACGATCAAAAGCTTTTCCGGCAGAATTTCCAGACTGACCAGGGCGTCCTTCATGGCCTCCAAAATCCCGAAATTTCCGCATCCCGGGCACCAGTGGTTTTCATACGAAGATTCATAATCTTTGATACTGACCATCATATCACCTCACATATTGTTTAACGCCGTCAACGATTTCGTTCGGATAAAACGGCCGGCCGTCATATTTTAAAATTGCCCCTGAGTGGACAAATCCGGTCTGTTCTCTTAAAAGCTGACCTAATTGGGCGGATGCATTCAGTTCTACCATTAAAAATTGCTTAGCCTTGCCAAGGGCTTTTGCAGCCGCTTCTGCGGGAAAGGGCCATAAATCTGAAAAATTCAAACAGCCGACATCGTCGCCTGCATCTCTCAGTCGGTCGACAGCCTCTTTTACGGCCCCTGCGGTGGAACCCCAGCCCACAAGGAGTACCTCGGACTCGCCGTAATATTCTTTGGGAGGGTTCATTTCTTTTAGCATAAATGGCACTTTGGCGTTGCGTTTGTCCACCATGGCGATCCTGTCAGATATTTTTTCGCTGATATGTCCGTCTTCGCGGTGTTCGTCACTCGATATTACCACCAGGGCCTTACCGGCACAGGGTAGCGCCCGCGGCGACACCCCGTCAGGTGTGAATGCAAATCGTTTATACTGCTCCGGGTTTTCAATATCACTATCTTCAACTATAAACCGCTCGATACTTTGCGGTGCGGCGTACGGCCGGCCTGCAATGAATATAGAATCAGCCAGATACTGGTCTGATAGAATAATTGCGGGGACCTGGTACTTTTCTGCAAGATGCAACGCTCTGGCGGTAATTTCAAAGGCTTCGTCCGGCGTGCCGGGGGCAAAAACAAATCGCGGGAATTCATCCTGAGAAGCCCGAATGACAAAATGTAAATCTCCCTGGCCGGTCCGTGTGGGCAGACCCGTTGCCGGCCCGGGACGCTGGGCATCCACGATCACAATCGGAGTTTCCGTAATCCCGGCAAGTCCCAGACCTTCGGTCATCAGGCAGAAACCGCCTCCGGATGTAGATGTCATGGCCCTTACCCCGGCAAAAGAGGCTCCGATAATCGCATTCACGGCGGCAATTTCATCTTCTACTTGTTCAACAATCAGCGGAAAACGGTCTGAAAGCGAACTCAGGTGGGTCATAATACCGGTGGCCGGAGACATGGGATAGAATGCCGCCAGACGGCAGTCGCCGGCAAGGGCGCCCAGGGCAATGGCTTTGGAACCGTCAATCAGCGCTCCTTTGGGCCTGTCAGCCCTCCACTCAAACGACCATTTGAAGGCGATTTCTTTAACGGTCTGGTAGCCCAGCTCGGCGGCATAATAATTTTTCTCTAAAACATCAGCGCCCTTTTTACCAAACTGCTTGGAAAGCACTGTTTTGCAGAGTTCAAACGGTACCCCCAAAAGTGCCAGGCAGGCTCCGGCGGCAACCGTATTGGCGAAAATCATGCCACCGGCTTTTTGGGCAAGTTCGCTAAAAGGAAGGGCAATGAGGTCTTGTTCCCCGGACCCGTCACTTTCGTCCATGATAACCAGGCCGCCGGAATCTAATTGTCCCTTATGCAAATCATATGTCTCCCGGTTTAATGCCACCAGTAGATGAACCTTGTGGTGCGGCGCCTGTACAGGTTTGTCGGAGATACGAATCTGAAAAAAACTGTGTCCGCCCCTTATCCTGGACTCAAAATCATTAATGGCCATTATATACAGACCGGCCTCCTGGCCTGCCAGGGCCAGCAGGTGTCCCACGGCCTGTATCCCCTGGCCGGCTTCACCACCGATCTTTACGGTTATATCGATACTCATTTCATCCGTCCTCCCATCGTCGCCTCAATATCAAACCCAAACTGCTAATCCCGTGCAGGATGAGCAGTTCTGGGTTAAAGCTGTGCAATATTATCCCTAAGCTGCGCTATTTCAATGCCCAGGCTGACACACTGCTTGTCTAGCATGCACGATTCAGCGTCCCCGTCTTCTAAAAAAGTCTTTAGCTCCAGATGATCCTTTTTAAGATCGACCACCCAAGCTTGCTGTTCTTTGTCATAATCGACATTGACATCGATTCCGCATTCACCGATATCCGGATATAATTTTCTGATTTTTTCGCACAGTTCATTTTTATCTATCATGATTTCATCCTCCTGTCGTCTAAGTAATTATTTCATTGAGTAAACATACTGTAATGCAGTTTAGCCCTGAGTCAAATTGATACTGTCCGGTAAAGCTTGCGGGCCTGATATGAACTGCGAACAAACGGTCCGCTGGCGGCTTCAGCGAACCCCATTTCCAGCGCAATCTCACGCCACTTATCAAACTTTTCAGGAGAAACAAAACGCTGAACGGGTAGATGCTGTGGTGTCGGCTGAAGATATTGGCCCAGAGTAAGCAAACTGCATTCGGCCTCAAGCAGATCCTGAAGCGTTCCAAGGATTTCTTCGTCAGATTCTCCCAGCCCTAACATAAGGCCGGACTTGGTGTAAATTGTGGGATCGCATGATGTTACATGTCTTAAAATGTCAAGGGAGCGACGGTATTTCGCCTCCGGCCTGACAGTAGCATAAAGACGCGGAACCGTTTCCAGATTGTGGCTCACAGCATCGGGACGAACTTCAATAATTGTCCTAACAGCCTCAATATCTCCTTGAAAATCAGGAACCAAGACCTCGACTAAAACATCCGCATCTCTCTTTTTAATCTCATATACAGACCGGGCAAAAAATTCGGCACCGCCGTCTGCAAGATCATCGCGGGTGACAGACGTAATGACTACATAGCGAAGCTGCAGAGTCTCCACGGCCTCGGCCACTCTGATTGGTTCACTCGGATCCGGGGGACTTGCCGGCCCGTGGGCAACGGCACAAAACCGGCAGTTGCGGGTGCAGCGGTCCCCCATGATCAAAAAGGTCGCCGTCTTGCGGGAAAAACACTCCCACAGATTGGGGCAGTTAGCTTCCTGGCAGACGGTGTGAAGCCGGCTCTTTTTAAGAAGAGCTCGGACATTTTCATAATCCGCTTCTCTCGGAAGCCTCTTTTTCAGCCAAGTGGGTTTGTTCATTTGAAGTTAATTTAGTTAAGAATCCTGGCCAGAGGACCAGGCCTTGGTTTGCCCCTTAAACGGCCTGTTTCCCTGCAAGTTGATAAGTTTGAAGTGACTAAAGTGAGCTAAAGTGCCTAAAGTTATGGAGTCGCTTTGCTCC